>Ga0116231_10000649_pt1 | contig 63484 bp, 36 predicted proteins | sample S1TSphgellanicum_2_FD_89695 | JGI IMG/M metagenome (GOLD analysis project Ga0116231, IMG submission 89695) | Host-associated microbial communities from peat moss isolated from Minnesota, USA - S1T2_Fd - Sphagnum magellanicum MG | ecosystem: Host-associated > Plants > Peat moss > Unclassified... | reverse complement strand
TACCCATTACACTTAGTGACACCCTGACACTAAGTGATACCCATTACACTGAGTGATACCGATACCCTGAGTGACTTTTCCTCTCACCGAAAGTTCTCACAACCCACCCAAGAGTTTACCCATCACACTGAGTGATTTTTCCTGACACTGAGTGATACCCATTACCCTGAGTTTTCCAGCCAATAGGATATCGGACGGACGGACGGACACACACCGATTCTTTTATATAAGTAGATGCACACAAACAAATGCTTTTGTTTTCAATTCCACCATCAGCTACAGTAACAGCAGCATAAGGGCCTGAAAAGAATAATTTGGATGAAGTTTAGTCTTTCAATAGTGCAAAATCGAGTTTGGAGTTTAGACTAGTAAATAAATTCTCTGAGAGCAGCACCACCAGAGGATGAGCAAAAATATTTCTCACATCCAACTTTAGTTTCTTTTTTTTTCTCCCCAACCCTGCCCATAAAGGTGAGACATTTACATATCCTGCATCGAGCTTTGTTCGACATGCAAAGCTCAGAGTGCAATGCATGCAATGGATGTTCTATGCGTTTGATTATTGTTCTGTGAAAAATAAATAAATAATAGACCTATTACCAAGGAGCCAAAGTCCCTTAAGCTACTATACTCTATAGAGAATCTAAACACGATATCCTTGCCTTAGGCAAGGCCAATAAATAAAAACACTGCTCTACCAAATATTGGAAAGTTAAGTTAGTGGTGGGTATTTCCAAGGGGTCTATCTGAAGGCAGCAGAACATTTTAAGCACTTAATTAAATGTTTTGGTAGACAAGTTTTAACTTTTGAGGGGGCCAAAATGCGCAAAACAACATAGAATCACGCTGCTCCAAAACTAAGCTCGCTTTGCATGCTGGACAGAGGTTGGTGTGGGGGAGAGAGAGGGGGTGGTTCAGTGTCTTCCCCTTCAGTGAAGCGAAAATTGCTGGTGCATATAGGTGGGAGACTCCAAACAGCAAACCACCTGGACGAATCATTATAGTTGACCAATCAGAAACAGAGACCACCAGTCACATCATATTTACTAGGATGTGTTGTGCCTTTTACCAGGCTCAGCAAATGTGCAGAAATGCTCAGCCAAACGGGCATGGTTTGATACCTTTCTTCATCCACTTTTCTTTTGCTGGGCCACATACCGAGCACCAGTCTTTTTTATTCATTGTTTGTACTGTAGCAGCACTGGCGAGTATCCCCAGATAGATTCAGATAAATTTCGCCTAAATTGGCAACACTTTTGTACAGGATCATTAAGATTGGAGCCAGTAGACAGACTAGTGGCAACACTCTCCCCAAAATAGGGGAAAATTTGGCAAATTCATTTGAGAAAAAGGGGAATTTTCGCCAGAAATTTGAGGCTGTGTTGCCATTGGTGATCTTTGGTTCATTGGCAACACATGAAGTTTTTTCTGTCTAATCCAGACAGCAATGGCCCAGATTTTCCAAGATGTGCGACTCAATGTGGCACTTCACTTCAATTTAATATCAACAATTGATATTTATGATAAATTGGTCATAGCTAGGGGAATTTTTTAAAAATCTATTTTAATGTAAATCATGTTGTTGTAAAAGAAAAAAATCATGTTTTATAAATTTTTTTACATTACATTAGTTATGAGGAACCCAAAAGGGATCTCACATTCAATGATGACATGTTCTAGGAACCTATTTAAACATTTAAAAATTTATTACCAAACCAAATCAATAGGGAAATGTTCATAACATGATTTTTAATTTTTTTCAAATTTAATAATTTTTTTGTCAAAGAAAAAGTGATCAAAATTTCTCTTTTCAAATTTACTTTCACATTTATACAAAATTTCAAACCCAAAAAAAAAATACTCATCATGATATGTGTATTTGAGTGTTTTCAATCGCATTGTCACATTTTGAAAAGATTACATGAATTTTTTACATATGATGGGTGCCATAATCATTGTTGAAAAAAATATTTTCATATTTACTTTTGTGATTATAAATTGGTGACAAAGTCAATTGTGCTAGGTGCACATTTGAAGAGGTGGCAGAGAAAACAGTTGTCAAAATATTTTTTTACAATCAAATTAAGATGAATCATTGTTTCACTTAATTGATAGGGGGCAAAATCCCTTGAAGCTACTATATTTTATAATGATTCTCAACACAGTATCCTTGCCTTACAAGGTTAAGACAAAAAAATATTCAATAAAAATTGATGGTTGGAACCATTCGTTCAAAAAACAAAAAGAAAGGCAAAAAATAAAATAAAAAATACACAACCTGCAAGAACCAAAAAAAGCTAATCCCTCTTGTGGTAAGAAGCTATCTCACGCACAAACCCTTCTAATGTCACTTACATGCAAATCATGAGATTTAATAATAATAGGAGGTCTAAAACAAACATCTCCCACCAACATAATCTTTTTTTTCGTAGCAAAGGCTAACACATGTTAAAAACCAATACTAACATGTTGTTTGAAAAACTGAATGTAAAAAAACAAGGATAAATAATTTTTCAATCATTTATTATGAAAAAGACAAGCACACTCCCAAATAAAACAATCCATATCATACCCGAGTACAATGTGGACCTCGATCCAAATAAAATGATGTCCCTCATGAAACCCTCTATACTTGCAAATTGTAACAATGACACTGAATTCCAAACTACACCTATTAATCAATTAATGAGACTCATAAACACCGTCTCTCATGTCAAGGCAATAACCACCTTACAATTCAAACTACACCTATTAATCAATTAATGAGACTCATAAAGACTGTCTCTCATGTAAAGGCAATAACCACCTTACAAGGCAAAGCCAAAAACAAGATCAACTTTGATGTGGTGGCATTTAACAAATAGTCCCTCAACATCGTTCAATATTTCATGTCTATGGTATGGGTAGGGAAATGGATGTGGTAGACATTTGTAGAAGCCCACATATGGGTCCTTGGGGGAACCAGATGCCGGTAGGTACGAATGTAGGTGCTGGTTCACCCTGGCCCACATATGGAGGTTGTGACTGGGTGGATCTGGTTTAATAAGTGGACATGTGAAAGTGGAAGACAAAAAAACTAAAATCCATCTACTTTCTCCCCCCCCCCAAAAAAAAAGGAGAAAAAAAATCTACTTTAAAAGAAGAGCAAAAATGTACTTATTCCACACCTTTGGGGCTTCCAAAAGAGATATTCCCACACCATTGAAATATTTATTCTCGTAACCTTTAAAAAGTGTACAAGAGTACCTAGTTGTTTGTTTGTTATGTTGAAATGGATCTCCCAAGATAGGGTTACCTGAAGCCTACCTAGATTGCTTGCCAAAATCACAACCATGGGTTTGTTCCCCCCAAAAAAAATTAAAAATAATAATATTAAATCAGAATCATGAGAAACCATGATATGATGGAATGGGGGTCCACTTTGGTTGCTGCTGGTGCCAGGATTGGAATACCAAACATGATATGATAAGACAAACACTAGCAGCTCTGTGACATTGTAAATGGCTTGGCTGTAGTTTATGTCCTGCTTCCATAAAGCATGGATAAGTAGGCCTCCCTACCTCTAATGGTTTTCAAACGAGGGGTGGGTCACATTGTGGCCTTGCCATTTACATTAAAAAGTACCTTAAGGCAAAAGAAGAATTACAGAAACTCAAATATTTCACCAAAGCAAAAATATAATCTTCAAAAATGTCCTCTAAAAGAAACCAAAATCCTTCAAGATATTATAACTTTGTAACTAATTGCAAGTTTCAAAACAAGCCAAAATATCATCTTTCCAAAATCCTCATGTAAAAATAGACCTAATATTATACCTAGGGGCCTATAAAAATCCCTTAAGCTACTATACGCTATAATGAATCTAAACACAATATCCTTGCCCTGGTAGGCAAGGCCAACAAAAGCACCTCTTATGTTCTTTGGAATGAGTCCAGTCCACCTTTGATTGCGGTGAGCCTAGTGAGGTGAGCAAACTTTTTAGGTTATAATGGTCCTGCCAAGGCCCCTTCCAGAGCTTAACAAGTTCTCCCCACCTTTTGTTCCATGTCCCAAGCATGTTCCCCAGTGCAAATTCACTTTACAAGTGGAACTGACGCATCAGAAGTGGAATGGCCGGACAGCTACCTGTCCCACCTAGGAAAAAGCCCACAAGAATGCTTAAAGTGAACACCCAAATGGGTTCGTGGAGACAAAGGTTATCATGAATGTAAAGACCTTCAAGGATTCTTTTAGTTTATTTAGAGAGTGGCATTGTAGAGTGTAAAAACCCATGGGAAGCTTCCAAAAATGGAATGCCTCTAGGCATGGTCATTCTGTTTTCCCATGATACCCAATGGGTATGTCTAGATACTTGCCAAGTATCATGGGAAAAAATTGAAAAGTTATATCCAAGGACAACCTTTATACTTGGTAAGGCCCTCCACAATGGGCTTTATAGGAATTAAGCTTGTGCTAGGCTTCACCTTGCATAGCATAATGATTGGTCCAGGTGAAGCCTAAACCCTAAGAGCAATCATTAACACCTAAACCCTAAACCTTATTTCAGTTAAGCCTGTGGCCTTAAGCTTTACCATACACCTAAGCATACATAGGTGAGAAGGGTTAGGAGGGGAAGGGTTCTTACACCTACTTCTTCCTAGTACAATAGGAGGGATTTTATGTATAGGATCCCTGTCACTCTTAACGAGTATATGTACTAAAGTAAAGTTAGGAAATTTCTTTGAGGGTTTTATGGTTTTTGAACAAATTGAGAAAAGCACACTGCTTATGGTGGTGTCCAAAAAAGGATTTCTCCATATGGTCCAAAACTAAATTGGCTTCAAATGACCCTCCATTAGCACTTAGTCATTAGACAGCTATGGGCTTCATAATTTCAAAAAGTTTCTAACTTTGGGCTTGCAACAGAGATATGGAGGGAATGGGGGTGAAAAGGACGCTCTCACAGATTCCTCATTTTGAATGGATAACTAAGCCCATAAAAAGCTGGCTTTTCACTTGGATTTGGTGCCATATAGTGAGCCCGGAAGTGCAATTGTCTTTTGTCTGGAGGGGATGGGGTTAAAAGGAAGCTATGAAAGATTCCTCATTTTAAATGGATATTAAGCCCACAAAAGCTAGCTTTTCACTTGGATTTGGTTTTTTGTGCCTAGAGCAGATCAGTATAGTGAGCTAGGAAGTGCAAAGGTTTTTTCTGGTGCAAAGAGCATCTCAAGCGGTGCTCAGTATGTAGGTATGTGGCCCAGCGAAAATATTTTTCACATCCAACTTTTTAGTTGTTTATTTTTTTGCAACCCAACCCATAAAACTGAGAGTGGAAGAGCAAATAGGTGGGGAACTACTAATAGCAAACCACCGGGACCAATCATTAGGATGAGCCAATCAAAAACACTCACAGGAAGTCAGATCATATTTATTACGCTCTTTTCTGCACATGCACATCGTTGCTGTGCCACTTACCAGCCACCGCAAACGGTGAAATTATGCTGTGCTAAAACTATTTTCCTGAGGCAAACCGGCACATTTGACTTTTTCATCCAATGGTGCTGTGCAGGATTGCATACTGAGCACCGCTGGAAATGCTCTAAGGGCATGCTCAGCAGCAGCCCTCTATCAGTATTGGCACATCTGCTAAGCTTCTCCCCCATCCCCACCAATGAACCTGAAAAGATATACTCTACAAAGTGAGAGACTATTTCACTCTCACCACCCGGGCCAATCAACGTAGTTGGCCAATGAGAAACAGCCATTTCCTTCTATAGGTGATCTTCCAGGGCACTGGCTAAGAGTGTACTTTCACAAGCCCAAAGAAGATTCACAGTATGTTTCCTGTAAATCTTCATCCGAAAAGTATTGAAAAAGAACAACTTTGGAAAGTTACTTGGACAGAAGATGGTGGATGAGAGTAATTACTTTGTTCCCATGCCTTGGAATATTACTTGTGAAAGAATTATATATTTTGCTACGGTTTTCAAGGGTTAACCCTTGACTTAGTTCTTAAACTCTTTATTCTTGGTTGTATTTTTCCAACTCCAACCTCACCTACTCATGGTTTTGAAATTCAAACTACTACCCACCATTTTTGCCTTGCCTACTAACTATATTCCCCCCCTCCCCCCCTCTCACCTTTGTACATCCACCCATTAACTTACCTACCTGCCCACCCTTCTACCTGCTTAATACTGATAGAACGTTGATGTTGAAAATATCATGAAAAATGTAAGAATTGCAAAAACCTGCCAACAAATATTTTACTCTTCATTGAAACCCCATACGGGGTTAAAGTTCTAGCACTTTGTGTGGGTATTGCATTTTGTGAAGTACCTTCATTTCACATTACCTTGCAAAATGCAATTACTCACATGTGGATTATTATTATTATTTAAAAGTGATAATCAGCCTTTTTTTTTAAATTCTTCTTTTTCTTCTTCTTTTTTTCATTCTTTTCCTTCTCATATGTCTTTTTTCCCTTTTTCATTGTGGAGGCATATTTTGTGCCCATATGCAAGTATTGCATGAGCCACCAAAAACCAACATGAATTTCATGTTTTTGATGTGGGTATTACAACATTGAACAAAAAAACTAGTGTATGCTATCGGATCATATGTGAATATTGTAGGCTAAACACCAAAGACCCAATGCATATATTGTGACTATCTTGCAAGTATTGTAATTGCAATCACATTGCACATGTGATTTATTATTCTTATATGAATATTGTATTTAAAAAATTACATTTATTGAAATTTAATGTGTTGTGTATTAATTTGCAATATATCATAGACTCATAATTAGAATTATGAAAACAAAATTGAAACATTACGTTAATGGGTGAAAGCACACTAAACCTCCCAAAAATTATAGTCACAAGTATATTTAATTTGTAAATTTTATTTTTTATAATGTATGGACATCACATATTCAATTATTTCTACTTTTTTTAAGTATATTTTCAAAGCACAATTGGAGTACCTTTTTTGGAAGACTAAGGACTCACTTCTAAGACATTCAAATTCACAATTTTTTCACTTTTCTTATGACATGTCTTAAATTTTTCCTTTTTTTCACATGTCAAAAGAAATAATTTTGTTCCAAATTTTATATAGGCATTTAGAATATCTATGTTTTCACTTATGAAACTAAAAATAATTTAAAATTTTATTCAATGTGAGCCATGTTTTATCAATGGTTCAAAATTCCCATAAATTTCAAATTTTAAAACTTTTAACATTGCAATAGGGCACTTAATTTTTGTCACATTCATACACTTTATGTACATTAGTACTTAAGGTGTTTTATTTTGGGCCAAAAAATTGTTTAAATTTGTTTATGAATCCTGAACCTTTTTTTTTAAAGACTTAGTAAGAATTTTGAAACTTGTTCATGTTATGCATATAATACCTTAATAATGTATCTATCCATCAAGAAAATCAAACTTTCAATATGAATGTGCCATTAAGTTACAACAAAATGTTTTAAATGAGAGGGTCGATTGGATATAAAAAGAAACAATCCTTTTTAGTACCCAAACAATATTTTGACCTTATATTCAATAAATTTTAGACTTAAAATAATCAATTTATTTTATTTTTTTGAAAACTTGAACATATGGAATACATTCTAACAAAATAATATTAGTCACAAAGCTTGAAAAATTAAATATATATTTCAAAACTAGGGTTGTGAATGGAATTTTTGGGTGATTTTTTTAATGGTGAATGGTATTGATATACATCAATTAAATTAAATTCATTTAGAAATTTAAATGAAATTCCATTCAAAAAATGTGTTCTTTGTATTTTTTTAAGCAATAAATGCATCATAATCTTTTTTTTTAAGGAAAAAACCATTCCCATATGAAAAGGAGGAGATTTTGTAGATGAACATTACATTTTTTAAAAAAAAATTGTTAATAATGTTTCATGAATCACAAACATGAGAACCTATGACCATTTATAAAACAAAAGTTATATACTATGTGTACATTAATTTTATCCAATCCTTTTCATCTAACCATTGAATTAAAATTGTTTTTGACTCAAAATGAACTTTGAATTTAAAAAAGTTCTCATGAGAATTTTAAAGTTTTTTACTTGTGTTTAGGATAACCAAAGGATATCATCAAAAGTTTAATTTATAACATACTATGATATTTGTTATACATCATTTTTATGGTGAAAAGTGGTTCACTTTTAATGTGTTTTCACCTGAATGCACCACTTGCATTCATCATTTAGAAATACAATATAGGTTCACAAATGTGAAATTATAGTAAGGCATATCCATTTATGATAATGGTAAACCATCATACATAACCCAAAACTCAAATGTGATCATTATAACCTACCATGGCATGAATATTTGTAAAACTTTCATTATATATATATATATATATTTCATTCTTGTTTGGATTTTTAACATTAAGGGTATTCATGATGAAAATATAAACTAAGGGTGTATATAAAACCTAACATAAATTAAAGAAAAACTATTCAAGGGAAAGAAAATGGATGCGCCAAAATATTGCATTTACAAAAACAATAATAATGGACAATGTAAAAAGAAATTGCGAATTCCTTTGGGAGTTAGTTTAAACCTAACCTACCATTTTTGTTTTTCTTATCCTCAATGACAACATCCCCAAAAACTACAAAACTCTTTATAGACAACACAATAGCAAATGCCAAGTCCTCATGGTATTCTATGGGTATAATTTTCGTTTAATTCTTTTGTCGTTTACAAAGTTGCATGTTTCATCAACTCCTATCCATAATCCACATGAAAAAAAAAGAAAGAAAAAAATGTCTTTCTTTCTTCTTTTAATTATTTTGTTGATTATTTCCTAAAAAAATCAAATCCCTTTTGATATTGCTTCTTTTTCTTTTGCAAACCAATTTTTTTTGGCTTCTTATTCTTCTTTTAATTTGAATTTTTCCTCTTATTCTTCTCACAAACACATGAAAGAAAAAATGAATGAAAGGGAAAGAAATACCTTTCTTTTTCTAAATTAATTCTTAGCTTACTACAAACAAAATAAAAATGAAAGAAGATAAAGGGAAAAAAAAGGAGGAAAAAATCAAAAGAAAAATAGAAATAATAAACAATAAACAATAAAAAAGAGAATAAGAAGCTCACTTGATCGACAATTACAACAAAAAAAAGCTCATCATGTACATCATAACACACAAAAGAAAAAGAAGCTTACCATGTTGGTGTTTATAATAAAACACACAAAAAAAAACTCATTAGCTACAACAAAACACACAAAAGAAGATGAAGATGATACTTACATTGGTCAATGATAACAATTGTTAATGAAGGAGGAAGAGGAGGAGGGAAAATAGATGAAAGGGGAGGATGGTGGAAGAGAAGAGAAGGAAAGAAAAAAGGAGGAGGAGAAGAAAGAGGAAGGGACAAAAAAAATTGAGTGAGGAGAGGGGAATGAAATAAATTGAATCTAGGACTAAAAACACAAAAAAGGACAAGTGAGGTTCATCCCACAAATGAAACCTAGAATAGGCCAAATGGAACTAATGCATTGGTGGGTGTTGGGTCACACTAGCCCATAAATTGGAGCCTTTTTGGTTCCTTATGTTCCAGTGGTTGTTCCTTGTTCTCAATGATTCTTCCTCACAACAAGGAACAACTATTGGGAATGTAATGACCCAAATAGACTTTTGAGGGACTAGATTTACAAGTAATGACCATTGGGAACACAATGCAAAAAAAAGATTTTGGGGGATTGATCGAATGAGGACCTTTATCCACCGTGAATGAGATGTAATTCCCAATGTGCTTGTTTATTAGCCCAAGGTGAGAAAGTTTGCTTGGAAGAAAGGAAATGGCAAAGAGACCAATCAATCACATTCAAATTTGTTCAACATTGATTTTCAAAGAATCTTTTGAACATATTGGTTGTTTATCAATGGAGACCATGACTATCATTTGCATTTCATTGTGGTGATGTTTTTTAGAACATGATTGGTGTTGCCATGATAGAGAAGGTTGTTTTCAACAATTAAAATAAATTATCAATGTACTTCAACCAACTATAAAAATGATTTTCTTTTTAAAATTATTCCACTCACAAGTATTTCAATTTTGTTCAAAGAATTCAAAAATGTCAATCACAAATTTCACAACCAATAAATATTAATAAAATTGAGTCTAACACATTAAAGTTATTCTTTAAATCATTATGTCATTGGGCCCTTTTTTGTAGCCCCCCACCACACATGGGGCCTCAAATATTGTTGCCCACAAACGAAAAAAATATTAAAAAAAAAAGTCTCAAATATTAATAGGTTTCATCTATTCCACCTGATTATTCAAATTTTAAAAAAAATTATAACAAGAACAATGAAATTTCACAAATTCAAGTTAAAACTTGTTTTTACCACCAACAATGAGAGGAAAAACATTTCCACATTTTATTCAAGGTTAATGTACATTTTTTAATTTGTCATGCATTACATCCAAATTGCATGCATTTTTGCTACATTTCCTTCTTTTATGAAAAACTCTAATATTAGAATAAATATTTAAAACATCCAAAAACCAAAAAATTCAATGGAACAAAATGGCTTGGATTTGTGACAAAGATAATATTTCAATGGAATACAATTGATTTATTTCATCAAGAAGTTGTTAACACCATTCATGTTTCATTGTTGGTTAATAATATATGTTTATGGTTTCAAAAACTATTTCGTGCAAGAACACATCCAAGTTTTATATATTTCCATTATTTTTGATAATCTAAATTCATTTGAAAACCAAAAATCATTATTGATAGATATTTAAAAATACAATTTTCACAATTGAAAGATTTGACAAATCCTTCAAATATGATGTGGCTATTTATGTGGCAATCAATGTTAAAAGAATGTTAGGAGCATGGTAACTCAACACCAAACTTATAAAAAACTTACAATTTCAATTAAAATGATAATGTTATTTATCAAATAATAAAAAGACTTTTTAATTCAATTTTAACATTGTGAATCAATTTTTCCTAAACCTCAGCATTATACATTCACCCACCTACCTCTTATCTACCCATCCACCCATTCACCTATTTACCTACCCACTCACCTACCTACTACTTACATGTTTATCAACTTATCGCCTATCCACCTATTTATCTACCTACCTACCCACCCATCAATCGACCTTCCCATTCACTTACCTACCGCCTTCCCAATGTAATAAAGGAAACATTATGCAAAAGAGACTTGTCATCATCACGTGTGAATGATGACAAAAAAATGTTAGAATTTAACATTCACCTAGCCATTAATAAGAACTATAACATCACAAGTGTGAATGGAAGTTTAAAAGGCTAACTTAACATTGTACTTTATGATAAGTAAAGTTAAGTCCTAACTTGTTGTTCTAGAACTTGACACTAGAGTCCCTTACACAAAGTGTGATTGAAGCATAAATATATTATTATACTATGAAGCAAACTATTTTTTAAAAAATGTCCTTCAAGCCGAAGGATCCATTGGATTATTGCCCTTTGGGTTTTCATAAGAAAATTGCAAGCATCAATTATAAGCCATGGTTGCCCATGTGCGATTGTGATTTTGGCATGCCTAAAATCCATTCATGCACACCCACCACGCACATCATAACTTACTTGTGTAAAAATAATCAACAATTCACAATTGAAAGGCAACAAGGGTAGTAATGCATTTTAAAAAATGGATTACATCTCCTTTTATGAGGTGGTTGCAACTTTTTACCAATGTTGGGTGGTTTTCTGATCCTATACTAAAACCCCTACAAGAGGTCAAATTGGGTACCTTAATAAACATCTAACTGATAAAGGCCCAAATTTGAAAGGCTTGCCCTTGTAGCATAAAAATGAGGTTATGAAAATCATCACAACAACATGTTATATATTGTTCCAAACCAAATCATCATGTTGTCGAAAATAAATAGATCTCATGAAATAGTGAATCATTTAACAACTCTGATGATATGAAACATTGCCACACACTTCATGTTGTTTCACAATAACAACTAACTTCTAGCAATTTACTATCCTAACCAAATTGATCTACATAAACCACAAACACAAGATAAGAATGGTGGTCTAGTGGATCAAATCTTTCTGGACATCTCAACATTTGACTATCATGATCTTTTTTTGGCATCAATCAACCCATCATTCTTGCATAACCCAATGTTAACCCACAACTATATTCAAGCAATTTTGACACAAATATTGTTGGACATTAGCACCATTAACATATTCCACTTCTCCTCCAAGTTCTTAGAGCAATGCACAACCCATAGCTAAATCTCTTCCTAAATGTGAATTCTTGGGGTTTTCACTTGATACACCAACACTTGCACAATCCAACAATTTTGATGCCCCTACGGATCAAACCAACCTTCGATCCCCTAGGGATCTTCATTATTTCCACCAGGTACACACACTTTTATTTACAATGTGGTCCTACACAAATTTGATTTATAAACCCTAGTGCATAGTGAAGAAATATTGAAAGTCTAAAACAACAAAGGACCTAAAATGTGGGCATTATTCATAGATTTTTCAAACATAAAGAAGGCAAAGCAAAGCTTATATCCTTTGATGGAGCATTTTCTACATAAAACCAAGTTCTTAGCTCTTTTAGCAAGGTGTCCCTTTTATTTTTCTTGTTGTACATTCCTTCTTTGCATTCTACCACCAATGCATCTCGCCAAGTTTCACTGTCACTAAAGATCATCAAAAGCAACAATCAAAAATTCGGCTCATCCGTAGTTTCAACATAAATCACACAAACACAACACTACTAATTTCTTCAACACCATAGACTTGCAACATACAAAAACACACTCACATCCACTAAGGGAAAAATATATTCATCAACTACTCGTTCTTTTGTTGCCTTCACTTTTGAGCAATTTGATCCACTTTTCATTCAGTCTTCATCCAAATGAAATTTCATTATACTTCCTTTCATCCCACACCCTGCCTTCAACCTGGGAAAAATAAGAACCAGGCAAAGAAACAACAATATCAAAGAACTGGCAAAGAATGTATGGTTCTTTCATAAAGCTCAAGCAAACATCGCGGGGTACTAAGAAATGTAGCCCCAAAACTTTTGTGCATTTCAATTTTGTGATGTGACCAAAGTGGTGAACAAGGTAAGTTGATTTCTAGTTTGAAAGCAAAGGGTATGTGTATCAATTGTTCAAAGTGGCCTGGTTCTAGTTTATTTTGAACTGGATGGCAATTTGATGATTTGAGGTTTAGATCTAATGCCACACAACAGGCAAAAATCTCCAACCTTGAATTTTATTTCGAACCCCAAATTTTTAAACCAATTTTTGAGATATGGTTTTCTGCTGCACATTTTAGGTATTTAGGTTTATTTTCTGAATAAATTGGAACAAATATGAAGATTTACATTTATGCCTGAATATTGCAGCCAAATTTGGCTATAGACCACATATGAAAGTAAAAAAATTTAAGAATCATTTAATATTTGGGCTACCTGCTGGAACCTGTTGCAGAAATCTGGCGATTTAGAATTTTTTTCCAAAATCTGGTGAATTGGGGCATTTTTTTTCATTTGTCAATGAACATATTTTTCAGGTTAAAACAGTGGAAATTTGCTCCCTTCCTCCCCCCCCCCAAAAGAACTGCCTCTATACATTTAACAATTTTTATCTTGAATATTTATTTATCTATCTATGTGTTGTGGATAAATAAATGAGCAACATTAGATAGATAATCTCAAAAATCTCTAATCTTCCTTTTATATTTTTGGCAACACACTTTAAACCAAATATAGAAATCTAATTTTTTTAGTAATCTTCCCGCTCACTTTTGGTAATTAAAAACGTCCAAAGTCACTTCATTTAAAAAATTTCAATTTCGCCAATAATGAAAAAACTGCCTTGTAGTCGAGGCAATTATGAAAATTTAAGCACTTTTCTGAAAATAATCAACCCAAACTATTCTTCAAATATTTGCCTCATGATATAGGAATCTATTTTCCTTATTTTCAGAGAGATTAAAATTCTAAGAAATCCAGCCAGTTATTCCTTATTTCAATTATTTCTTATTTGATTTAAAATATGTATTGTGCTATGTTCTACATAAACTAAATCACCGAATATTCCCTCAATTTCTGTAGTGGGGATTAATATTTCATATATTTTATGATCAATTTTTTCGTATTCTTGTGCCAATTTCTACCTAAATTAGATGACAGAAAAAAATTGTCTAGTGGGGGCTTTTGAAGACCTCTTAAGGTACCATAATCCTCAAAAAGTAGACCTCTTTTGAAAATGATTCAAAAAAATGAATTTTTTTCTATGTTGTACAAATATGAAAATTTGAGTTTCTGCAGGCATGAGTGCACGTTGAGCCTTCTCATTAGAGTTATCCGTAAAGTCAGGAAAAGATAGAGCCAGTACCCCTGAGTTTGATCATAAACAGGATGAGATTCCAAAAAAAATCTGCAACAAAAGTACCTTATCATTTTCCGTGGGGGAGGTGGGAAAACTCTGGAAACTCAGAAAAGCATTTATTGATTGTTTTCTGAGTTTCACCTTGTCTTTCTTTTTTCCTGATCGCCTCCACTGCTGCTACGTATATTTTCACTACTCCTACCTGTACAGCTCCTATAATTCCTCTCCAACCTTTTCCTCACTTTACATATATCACCAAAAGAGGGGTTAGGGGGTGAAAGGAGGCCCAAAGACAGGGTGAATTTACGAATTTATCTATTGACGGCATGAAATTTTTAGTCTTAAAAGAATCCTCAACTTCATTGAAACATGGTGCAGGTTTGATGATGAGCATTGCGTAACAAAGTAAAGGGCACAAAGCCACTACGGAACGACTCACAGCTGCTTATTTTTCACTTGCGTTCAAAGGTACCGTCGCTGAGAGGTGGTAGGGTTCTTTTAGGGTTTGTTGTTGTGGTGTTCATGTTGGCATAAAGCTGCAACCTTTGCACTCGCTTTGTGTTTGTGCTTTTACTTTTGTGTTTTTGTTGTTGTTGTTGCGCCGCTTCTTCTCTCTTGCGAATTTTTGAGTGTGGAATTGATCGAGAGTTTTTTTTTTCCCCCCCCTCAGGAAATCTGTCCTGTAGTTTTTGGTCGGTAGCTTGCTTTTCTTTCTGTTGTGATCTCTTGTGAGCTACCTTCTTTCTGGTTTGTTGCACTTTGTTGTGGCGGGGGTGTGGTTTGTTTTTCCCCTCTGTGCTTTTTACTTGTGTTCTTTTCTGGAAGCTTTGAGTGCCCTTTTTTTCTCTTCTTCTTTGGGAGTGATGTTTTGTTAAAACTTTGTTTTGGATGCTATTGGTTGTCCCGAGCTAGCTTTCTTCACTTTCGTTTTCTTTGTTTAGTCCCCGCCCCCGAGAAAACCCGTCCGTGTGTGCTAGTACAAGTGGTGAAGAAAGATTTGCACATCCAAGTGGTGTTCTGGGGGAGCTGGGTACCCAGTTCTGAGCCGAGTTTTGAGCTCGTAGTAGAAAGACTTGCACATCCGAGTGGTGTCCTCGGGGAGCTGCGTACCCGGTTCTGAGCCCAAGGTCGGAGTTTGGAGCTCGTAGGAGAAAAATCTGCACATCTGAGTGGTGTTCTAGGGGAGTTTGGTACCCAGTTCTGAACCGAGCTTGGAGCTCGTTCGGAATCCAAGGAGGGCGAGAACAGCAGTGTGGGCAAAATGTTGGAGGCGTTGATCCGTGGAATGGGATGGGAAGTTGCGGACATGGAAATAGATTGTTGTGAGTTTCATAGTTCATCTACCAACGAGTTTTTGATCCCCGGTTTGCCGGAAGACATAGCACGGGAGTGCTTGCTCAAAGTGTCGTATAAATCCCATCCGTGTCTGCGGAAGGTGTGCAGGAGATGGGAGAAAGAGGTGACGGATCCTGTATTCTTCTTGGAGCGCCGGAAGGCGGGTACCACCAGGCATTGTGTGTGTATGGTGCAGGCGCTTCCGGTAGCTTCTCGAGGAGGAAACAACAGCAGCAGCAGCAATAAGGAAAAAGATGCGACTATTGTGTATGGTATCAGCATGTACGACTTGGAGCAGCGGACTTGGGAATGGCTTCCGAACATCCCTGAGTTTCCACAAGGATTGCCTCTCTTTTGTCGCATCATGTCATTCAACGGCAAGCTTCTCGTGTTGGGAGGATGGCACCCGTCGACTTGGGAAGCTCTCCGTTGTACATTTGTCTTTAACTTTTCCTCTCATTCTTGGAGCCGTGGAGCGGACATGCCTCGTGTCCGTTCCTTCTTCGCTTGTGGCGTCATCGATGGCTCGGTTTTCGTGGCTGGTGGTCATGATGATAACAAGACGGCTCTCGCGACGGCGGATGTCTATAACCTTGACGCTGATCGGTGGGAGCGGCTTCCGGATATGAGCGAGGAGAGAGACGAAGGAGCGGGCGTTGTGCTTGATGGGAAGTTGTTTGTTATCAGTGGCTATGGAACAAACTCTCAAGGGCAGTTCGGAAGCAGCGCTGATGTCTTCGATCCTTCTTCCGGAAGCTGGAGCCGAGTGAACCAGATGTGGACGATGAGCGGGGGGAGCTCTCCCCCACCGAATGGCTACGTAGTTGTGGCGAGAGGCGAGCTTTACTCCTTCCACAGGCAATCTCTTGTCCGTTATTGTCCGCTGAAGAATGTGTGGAATTCTGTAGACGTTGTTGTTCCACCAGAGGCTACTCGACTAAAGCCACCATGTGCCACATCGGTGAATGATGATATTATATTCGCTATGGGATCTGTTCTGAGCTCTAAAGCTGCTGAGTGCCGAGGTCTGATCTACAGACTTCAAGAAAACAGTGGCACTGGGGTTTGGCAAGCAATTGAGTTCAGTGAGGACTTCTCAGGACTTGCTCAAACTTCTTGCACTGTGGAGATCTGAGTCTAGGGCTTTTGTACATTGTTGAAGAAAAAACGTGTCATTTGCTGCAATGTATTGTTGTGCAGTTGAGGCATGAAAGTAAGAACAAATAGGTAGGGTCTGCTGTAGTTTCTACTAGAGAATTATTTAGCTGGATAGTTTTTTCCACTCCTGCATGCCTTCCTTCACTGATCTCCTTTGTAGAAGTGAGAGATTTAAGAACCTGGAGAGATGTTGTTGCATGTCTAGTCTGATTGCAGCTTTCTGTATGCAACAAATGGCATCCTGTGGTTTGCAAATGGATGGAGGGGAATGTATCATATCTAATGGGCGAAACCATCTCTGAAAGGATCTTTGAAACTTGGAATCCGGATCCGAGTTTCGATACTGTGGACGTGCCCTTCTGTAGTTTGGATTTCATGTATTCTATGATGATGCTAAGGTTCTTTCAGGGAGCCATGTTAAATACCTATCTTGTATAATATGTTGAGCAATGCTGAATCAAGTTTTCCTTCTTGACTCAGAGACTTATGTGTCTTGTGCTGATTGCTGATATGATCATGCTGTTGTTTCCATGGCCATTCCATAAGAGCTATTGTCTGGGCAAAATAGCTTATAGATGTTGAATTTGGCTGAAAGGGGAAATGCATGTCTGGTTTTGGAAGATGCTTTATCTACAAAGAGATAATCAAATGGGGAGATCTGTGGGACCTTGGGAATCCCTATTATTGTGAGGTAGCAACATTTATTGATGAGGATAGTTCCCATGAACATTTGTTGCAACAATGCCTCTGTGTAAGTAAGATTTTTTTGTCTGATTTATGATGCAACAATTTTTTTTGGAGATTTCACTTCTGGCTGCTGCATTGATGGGGAGGCCACATTTACTGATCATAGTGTGATAGGAACAGGGAAATGCCCTTTTAAGTTACTCTAAGAAAACTTAATGCTTGAATGGCAAGTAGTAGGTAGTGATTGTGCTCAGTTTCTTTACATTTTGTTTTATTGAATGGCATTGCTGAGGAGACTGATACTGAATTCAGATCACAGAACATCTAGAGTGATTGATGTACACTGAATTTTGGTTAAATGTGCAGCAAAACTTCATACTGTGGGTCTATATGTCCTATTCAGACTATGAACCTTGCAGTGCGCTATGATATGAGGATGAAGCATAAAAGGCACTTGGGGTTTTGTGTGGTGGCCTGCCCCTCAGCAGGCCAACTTAGAGAAATGTCACTTGGATTCCTTGTTTTTTCTCTCCTTTGTTGCTACTTCATTTGCTTTTCTGTCGTGTGCCACTGTGGACTGAATATCAGTCATCACCTTTCTCCCTCTTTCCTTTTATACAAAGAACAGTTGGTCTCAAGCAACATTGACCTGGGTTTTGGCCTGCAATGAAGTATCATTGGATAGTTTGTGAAATGATGATGATGATGAAATCCTCAGGAAGTTCTTCTACTGATGCAATACACATCAAAGCAGCAACCATATTTTTGAAAAGACCTCATGTTAAGATTATGCTGGAAGAGGGAAGAGAAATCAATACACTGCAGATTGCCTCAACACATGCAGAGGTTCTCCTGTGAGACTAGACTTATTTTCTACTGCACAGATCCAGAGATCCCAGCAGGGTTGAAAGGATATGACAATGCATTCAACTGAAGCTGGGTGGCCAGCATTTGGCCCCATGATTAGATGTGCCCGTACAGACAGAAAATTCAAAAGAGTGGCTTTAGCACTGTTGGCCTTCAGCCATGCTCTCTCCTCCACTGCCCTTCCCAGCAGTATAACTGGCTCAATTCCATAAGCATGTAAGGGACCCAAGAAACAAATGATCTTTGCTTTATCAAATGAATGACACCAGACCATACTTTGCCTGTTACAGAAAACTGTAACAAATTGTTTTCCAATCGTACCTCAGAGTGCATGCTGAGGTAGATGGGTTGGGTTGTACCACAACCCACAAATTAGAAGCCCATGCTTTGCCTGTTACAGAAACTGTAACAAATTGTTTTCCAATGCCTCATAGTGCAAAATGCTGAGGTAGATGAGTTGGGTGTACCACAACCCACATATTAGAAGTGGAAGAAAACATGTGCTGAAGAAGTGCAATTCTGACAATTCCTAATCTGATTTCTGAGAATTCCTAAACCTTTTTAACTGGGCCAGACTTGGCATAGTTCTCATTTGTACTCATCTGGACAAAAGCACATCAGCAGTACTGGCAACAAGAGGGGAAGAATTTGCACCCAAGCCCACCAAAGTCTTCAAATTGGAACCATTTAACCCAGCTTGGTACAGTTCTCATTCGTAACAATCTGGACAAGAATGCATCAGCAGTACTGGCAACAGAGGGGAAGAATTTGCACCCAAGCCCACCAAAGTTTTTGTATAGTGTTTGATCTCTGTAGTTTTCCAGCCATCATCCACAAGCTGCTTGTGCACTGAACTTTTTTCCTTTTTTTTCCAATTTTGTGACCTTGCTCACAACTCAAGTGTTGATACATCCATAAGATGTTTTAGCCAGATTTGGTGATAAGAACATATTAAAGTTTAAAAAATCTAGTACCCTTCTATATTTGTGGCTACTTGTTTGAGCTTAGGGTAGAATCTGGCAACCAAGAAACTCATAAAATGCTAAAGTTTTGCCAATTTGGAAAGGAAAAAAATCACCATTTGGCGAAAATGCCACCCATGACAAAAACACTGCCAATGAGTACTAAAAAGCATGAAACTGCATGAATTTTTGGTAAGATCAAAGTTTGTGCAATTGTCAATGAAACTTTCACCACTATCCTCAATTTCCATGTGAACTACTAGACTTTAAAAAACTAAAAATAAGAATGCCTTAAGGAAGAACTAAGATGATGTGGCCTCACCACGTGGCAGCATTTTGGACTGCACTCAGGCCTCCTCCTCAACAACAAATGCTTTTGCCCACAATCATCATGGCCAAACCAATTAACATGAATTCAAGGGTCACTTAATTCAACTCTTGAACAAGAGCTTCAAATCCAAAGCCAACTACAAACAACTCCACTCATGAAGTCCATTTTCTAAGACATGAAATTGCAAGGTGGAAGATTCTTTTGTGAAACAAGGGTAGGGCAGCCCATTTCTAGGTAACCCAAAACCCAATCACACCTTCATAAATCTCAAGCCTTAGTTTGCTCATTGATAATCTGAGCTTTGCTTTGAAGATCAAATTAGGAAGCTAATTATGATGTTACTCCTCTTTTATCAAATTGTTAAACTAGCCAAGTTGGTCACTCCAAAAATGGTTTGGTAAAAAAATTGTCAACTCAATGGATAAAGAAGATTTGAGTTCCAATCAAGTTTGCCCCCACATGCAAGTACTTTGCATTATTTTGACAATGGCACAAAAATAAATCTTTGTTGCCATTGTTAACATAAGCCATTGAATTGTATCTTCATGGACCATGAGTCATGAGTTTTTTGACATCATAATTTCATACTTAATAAAAGAGAACTTCAAGGCCAATAAATCCTTGTTTTGTATGGATGAAAACACATTCGATGGATGCATTGTGATTCATATATGATTCAACATTTTAAACAATTTCAAGTGGAGGGAGGTGGTGAATGGTACCTATAAGGTTTGCACTATTGATGTGTGGAATGTTGAAGTTGAGCCCAACTTTGGTGCATGGTAGTGGGCACAATGGCCATAAAGTGTTTAAGCAACAACAAGTTAATGTTTCAACAAGGAGATTTGGTAGCTACTATGTACAAAAACAACTTTTAATTGGCCATTAGTGTCCATGTCACCTTGACATGCCCATTTAGTGTAGTAGTTTTCACAAACTAATAATAAGAGATTTACAAAATCATTGGATACAACCTCAACTTCCTTCCCATTACTCCTTTTGAGTATAGTATAAACTTCTTTTGAAAAAAATGGCATTCTTATTTTAAAAATATTATTTCAGTATTTTATGAGAATTTAGTTTCAAAAACATTAACAATGAACTTAGAAAATAGATTAAAATTACTTTTGAAAGTAATTGGTTCATATGTGTTCACATGTATTTTTACATTAAAATTTTATTGATATATATATATATATATATATAATGTTAGGATATGAAAATGACTATAAATTCAAGAGGGTCAACAATATATATATAGGTCCAATATTTTTAGGTGTACCACCTAGGATGGAGTAAAGGCAATCATTAATGTAGTCTATAATTATATCATGCATTTTGATTTTTGTATATATTAATGAATTAAAAATGTAATATGTTGAAATATGCTAGCTTAAACCACCATATACCTAGAAACATCAATATCATTCACTTTGTGTCCATGTTAATGATGAAACATGACTAGTAAAAAGTACCCCCAAAAAAAATATAAAAGGATGATGGTGTGACAACATTTTTGGTACACCTTAAAACATTTGGATTCTTCTCTTTGTTAAAATATATTTTCATGTACTTGAAGGAAAGGCTTCATTACAAAATATAGTGTTCACAAATGACTTGCATTTTAAAAGCCTACTTTTATAATGCATAATTAATGCATAATAATGAAAATTATCTTGTGTTTGATCATTCAATGTATACTAATTTTATGATGGGTTTTATTGCTACCTTTTAATCTATTTTAAAGCAAACAACCAAAATAATTTGATTGTCCATTTTATTAAGTTTTCACCCTTAACTCAATTTGTTATTTGGGGAGTGTTAAGTGGAACTAACCCTAACCCAAGAACTACATATCTTGCAATAGCTCAACATGCTTGGAAATCTAAAGACTTCACACATTCTAACTCAAATCTCCATTGTGGATTTGTCAAATTAAATTGATTATACCTTTTAAAACACTTCAAGAAATTTGAGCCAAACTTAAATCTACTTTTGAACATAAAGATAATTCATCACAAGTTGGGATGGATAGATGCATATTCTTCTATTTTTATCTATATTGCAATTTGTGATTGATTTCCTTGAAAAGAAGCAACATGAAATGGACACAATTGCCATGGTAGTACTTGTAATCCTTGAACCATTACAAGTCACATCACTCCTTGTGTTGTGTCCCCCCTTCTTGGTGGGCCATCTACTACTCAAAGTATTGCACTAAATCAAATTCTTACCGAATCATTTGACATGATTTTTCAAAAATCCACCATGAGACCGAAAAGAAATTTACTTTATTTGTTTGGGAATAAGGCCAAGTTCAAAGAATTTTTTTTTTAACTTATCAAAATGCTTCTTCAAATGCCCTTAGTGTTCAAACATCAAATAACAGAAAGGATAAGAGATGTCATTGTTGTGGGAAAAAAAGTCATATAACTCAATTATAAAAAAATTGCAAATATGATCATGCTAGTGGTATCTTCAAAACCTATACTAACTTACTAATATTTCACAAGACAATTATAGTTCAACCCCAATAGAATTATTTATGGCTAGAAAAAAAATTACAACAAAGTTAGAACACAACATATGATATTTGTTACAAATGCAACCCAACACATGACATCTAGTTTAAGGACTTGATTCAAGAATATAAACCAATGATCTGTTGTCTCATAGTTTACATGGAGGATGATATTGAATGACAAGTGATTAAATCCAACATTGAAAAACTTACTTTCCATTAGTATAACCACCAACAACAGACATATAACAACATGAAATTCTTCAATGATCATTAAATCTTTGGATCATAATGTTAAAAATTATTTTCAATTGCCAATAAGAAGGTGATCTATATCCACTTGGTGTTAATTTTGCAATTACTTCCAACACTTTTGATGTTACTTCAAACCTTTTTGCAACCAGTAAAACACCAACCTTCAAAAGTATATTATGGCATCATTAAGGCAATTACATATAAATGCCATCAAGAAAATACACAATACTTAAATGGTTATGGGGTTTAAAGGGGTTATAATGAGCCTTCCATTATGTAAAGGATGCATCCTTGGCAAACATTGGATGACTAGTTTCCCCTCTAAATCCAATTCATGGTCAATATATAAAACAACTAGAGTTGGTACACAAAAACCCTTGTGGTCCCATGCAAACATTAATTCATGATGGTGCCAAGTACTTTTTTTTTTCTTCATTGATGACTATTTTAGGTTTATTATTGTCTATTTGACTTGCCATAAACAAAATATTCTTTTATAAGTTCCAAATGTATAGGTTTTTTGTGGAAAATCAAACCAATGAAAAAATCAAAATACTCTGATTTAATAATAGTGGTGAATTTAATTCTAAAAGACTGTAATACATTTTGTAAATTACATGAAATAAATCAATAATTTACACATTTTTAATCTACACAACAAAATGGATTTTCTAAATGAAAAAGAGAACCTTAATGGAATTTGTTAAAAGCATGTTGGAGTCAACCAAGTTACCGATTTTTTTTTTTGGGGAGGGAATTGTTTTAGCATGTTGCCTTCAAAATCAATCTTACACAGCTATGCTTAGAGGACAAGTTGTTATTCTGTATGAATGTTGGAGGGGTAACAATCAAAGCCTCTCATTTCAAAATATTTGGTTGCATTACATATGCATGTGAATCTAATGACACACAATAAAAACTTGAACTAAAATAAATTTGTTGTGTGTTCATTAGATATTGAGAAAGAGCTAGTGTGAATTAAATTATAAGTTGTATAACATGACTAATGAAAATCTATTTTTAATCATGACGAGAAATTTTATGAACAATCTATAATTCATCCACAAATATTTTTTCAATTTTCACCAATGTTATAGAATTTGAGTCAAGCCAATTGCCACTTATGGACGACTAAGACCATATCTATGATTTTGAAAATCATTTTATTCAAATTTTTAATCAAGGTGGTGCTCCTCCACCTTGTCCATTGCCATCAATATTGCAACATGCATGCTTAAACATTCATAAACAACATTTTTCTTCTCCACCATTGTTGTTTTTTAATCAAGGTTATCTCCCATTTGATCTTGATGATATTTGTGAAAGAGCTCCAAACTTTGATGATGTCAATTCTCATATGTCATCACCATTCCCTTTAATCCACTAAATACAAAGATATGGATTTCACACAATCCAAACATTATTCCTTTGCATAGGTTTTTATATCCTATGTTAGTGATCCAACCTCAATTGTTGATGCCTTTTCCAAACTTGATGTTGCACAATGACAAGATGCCTTAGACATATAATATCAATCTTTGATGTCTATTAATATATGGAGGTTAAACATTCTACCTCCAACAACTTTGTAGCTATTTGAAAATGACTTTTTGAACACAAATATCATGTTCATGAACCACTTGTAAAATATAAGGCTTGACTTGTGGCAAGAGGGTTTTTCAAAAGGATAGGTTCAAACATGGTGAATTTTTTTCTTTTGGTCAATATCACATCACTATGCATTTTTTATTTCCTTAGTTGCAATTTATGATTATCATATACATCAAATAGGTGTCAAATGAAGAAATATTCATGCAACAAGCATGCCTGAATATGTAATATCTAGATAGTTAGGAAACCAAAGTGTGTAAACTATTGAAAACCATATATTAGTTGAAATAAAATCTTCATATGTATTATGAACAATTCAACATTCATCTCTTGCATATAGGGTATAATAAGTGTCATGAAAATCCTAATGTTTATATTCGAATAACAATGGATGGAAAATTTATCCTTTTTGAACTATATGTTGATGATTTTATATTTATTTCAACTTAAAATAACTCAAGAACAATCCAAGGCAAAATTGGCCAATGAAGTTGCCATGATTGATAATGGTGATTTATTTTATTGCATTGGTATTCAAGTGGCATGCGATAGGAATCAAAATCCATTTTGCTCACCTAAGCAAAATACATCTTAGATGTTGTTACAAAGTTTCATTGTACAACTAAAAAAATATTCTAGCCAAACAAATCTCCAAAATTTTGCAACATGGAGTAATTTAAATTATGAAAAAATGCAAGAAAATATTTTACTCAAATGATTTTTTGTAATAGTAGAAAAATACTCAAATTCTCATAAATTTTAATCAAATTACCATTGTAGAGGTATGTACCACAAATAGGGGAAATGATCAAATAGATCAAAAAAGATCTATAATAGAATTTGGTAGTAAAATAATGCACAAAGATTTTTGAATTTTGATTTTTTTTAATTTAATTTTGTTTTGTTTTGTTTTGTTTGTTTGTTTGTTTGTTTGTTTGTTTGTTTGTTTGTTTTTTTCACAAAAGGTAATTTGATATTCCAACAAACTAAGTACGAAAGTTTGAAAACACACTTGAAGATCTTTAAGTGATGATTCTCTAAAAAACATATGAACTATTCATAAAAATGTCAAAAATAAGATAAGAAGATATGAGTCTTTAAGAATCTAAGTCATAAATATTAGTTTCAAAGTTGGTGTCATCCACTTTTATAGAACAATATAAATGCACCAAACCCTTTTGGTAGGGGTAATGTTGCCTTCAAAATAGATTAGTACCCTTATTAAACTCCCAATGCTTCTTTAGAAGTTCATTCTCATATAAAATTCACTAGGGAATTGTTTTTATCGAAATGTTAGAGTTGTATTTACTAATTAATGGTGACCAAACCAATGTATTTGTTATGAAATTTCAAATTTTCATAACTTCCTCAAAAAAAAAATCAAATTGAATGTTTAATAATCTCTTTTATAGCATTTTCCAAAGTCATATCACTTGTCCCAATTGAAGTTGATTTCACTTTTGAAATTGTCAAAAAGCTAAAACTAAATAGACAATTTAGTAAGAGATTTTAATGACTCATAAGATTTTTTTTAAAAATCCAAATTAAGCATCTTAAGTGTCCATTTTGTACCCTTTGCAAAGAGCTTTTCAATGTTGTATCAGTTGTTTCAATCAAAATTCATTTGACCTTTGAAATTGCTAAGAAGATAAAACTTGGTGGGTAATTTTGATAAATGATTTTGATAGTTTTTAAATTGTTCTTAGTAGGTATTTTTGATAGTTCATAACTATTATCGATGTGTGTTTCATGCAACTTTCTAACCAATTTGGGTGTTTAGTTTGTAGAAGTAATTGTAGTATTTAATTAATATTAAAATATTAATTCAAAATTGTCCCTTTAATATTCACACAATTAATTGTAAGTTTATGTCTACCCCCATGCTTTCTAGTGTTAAGTTCACAAAACAATGAGTGGATTCACTCTTACAAACCAACTTGAAATGAAAGATGTGCCATATATGTAAATGTCATTAGTAACTTTATGTATCTAGTCTTTAGTACTTGTTTAAATCTTGCATATTTTGTTGGTCATTGTGCCAATTCTATGGCTAGTCCTAACTCTTAGGCTACAATTAAAGTAATCCTTCATTATTTAAGTATATGAAACATCTTTTACATTATAGAGACCAAGTAAGAATTCTTTCAAGCTTGGACATATATTGATTGGGCTAAAGACCCAAAGCCTTGTAAATTAACCTTATGGTATGGCTTTTTTTGGGTGTATTGCTTTGACTTTAAATCCTTGCTTCCATGATCGCAATAAACATATTGAAATTCACTATCATTTTCTTTGAGAAAATGTGGGAAATAAATATCTTGAATTATTTTGTTGTTCAATTAAATACATATGGGTTAATGTTCTCACAAAGGTGTTTCATGAAACAAAAATGTTTGAGTTGTAAAACTTTTTTTTTTACATGTTTCATGTGGTGATAATCAAAAGTTAATTATTATTTGTACATTATTTCTCTTTCACACACATCATTTCAATGGTTGACAACATAGACTAGGGATTTTACACATAGAAGCTAACAATATACTAACATTGATTAATGTTATGCACACTTGTGTAAATAGTTTTGAATCATTAATTGTTGTGTTAAAAATGATTACAATTTCAACCAATAGTTTGTGGTTAGCATTGTGAAAATAAATTGCAAGTCAATATTAACATAGGTACAATGTGGTTTTTTTCCTTTTTTGATCACCCCCTTTTCACATTCTACAAATTAAAATATCACAAATAGTTAAACCAAAAGGAAAAATAAACATTATTTCTTTTTTGTTGAAAAGAAATTAAGGACACTTTTAGCATCATAGATAACCTCTTGATCTTTACATATGGTCTTGTTATTAAGGTTTGTCTATAAATAAGAAAATTTTATTTGACAACCTTTGCCCTTTGCAAGTTTAAGTTAAGGAAATTAAATTAAACACAAACATTGATTTCCTTTGAGATTTCTATTCCTCTCAAGTTAAACTTGAGCCTTAATTATTTAAAATCCTTGAATATTGACCTTGTTACATACTTGGTCAAAATGTTTGAGTTGTTCCTTTTATGCATTGTGAAACCATTTTATTTCATTAGAAAACACCATTTTTTAACAAGAATTCATATATGCTTTGTTTGAGCAATTTAGACTAGGTTATTAAAAAATTTCATGCAACTTTCATTGTTAAAAAGAAGCATAACATAAGTTGTTTTGATAATTAGAGCAATGCTACCAAGAATAAAATCAACCAACTAGTTTATTTTGCTCCTTTAGTCAAGGCTAGTCAACATATGTGAATTTTTCATATTTTGTGTCATTTGTCCAATATACAGTAGTGTACCCTTTAAATATTTTCTTAGCTCTTTTTTCAAAAAAACACATTGACATTAGAAAAAACCTTTCAAATAACACTTGATGTATATTGCATCAAGATGAACTTATCATGGTTTGATCATTTTAAAAAACTATTCCAACATTGAAACAATGTTACAATGAACATGTGTTTAATACATTAATTAATCTATGATGTGCATCCATAGGATTAGGATCTAAATCAAATGACACTTTAATTAATAAGGGATCAATAACATTTGTTATTACAATAATTGCTTTAGATGAACTATATTCACTTATGGGTAATTTTAATACTCTAAATATAAAAATCACATATTATTGTTGTTACTAATCTTAAACTTATTATATATTGGTATGTCTAGAAAATCAAAAAGTTATAATAATGCTTGTGATTGTATAACAATGGGGTCACCTCTTTGAATTGATCAGCATCATATGTGTCCATGAGATTAACCATTACATGAATGATAATTCTATCACTTGGCGTCCTCCAAAAGGGTATTTACAACACTAATATAGACCAAAATGTATGTAACAATGTTATTGGTTTTGTTGTGACTGAAAAGAAGTTGATGACTAAATTATCACCACAAAATTATGGATGACTTTCTACAACACCAAACACAAAAGCCCTTGTTTTACTCCTAGATCATTAACACAAAAACAACCCTCAAACCGTCTAATTCCTTCATGGTCTAATGAAAATTATACTAAAACCAATTCCCTAGTGACCACAAAAGCCATTACTAAGCACAATTTAGTTACATTCAACAACTATCATTGTTGCATACACATTTTAATTACATCAGTTTCATTTTATTAAGGTCACATCGAAAATCAAACCCTTCATTATTTGTTAAATCCTTTGAAATTCTAAAGCCCACTTCTATTGTATAATGCACCAATTATGGCTTTACATGGTAGTAACAGAACATTCAAATTCCCATCCTTTTAAACCCTTAGCAACACATACTACCCCAATTTCAATTTGATAAAAACATGAGGTTTTGTTCTAAAAACCACTAAAAGTATTAGGCAAATTTCATAGACACAAATTCGACTTATAAATTCATCTCTTATAGGACCATTTGAAATCTTACTTGAATCACAAAAATTTATTTCAACTCAAGGATGCCTCAAAGAAAGGAGGTTTCTCATGTTGTAAAATTCAATGGGATCTCCCACCCATTTGGTTTTGGTTTCCCACATGTAATTATGACAAATGCATCTAAGTTCTATGATTGCTTACATGCATAATGAACTATAGTTTGGATTTCTTAAAATTTTCATCACTTTTCAATGATATATTATTCACTATCATTTTCACTAACAACTATTAATGTAGCAGAGAAAAGCAAAAAACACCAAATGCACTACACAAATATGATCAATTAGTTTAGTTTTAACCTCCCTATATGTTCCAAACACCACACCCTCCAACTCCTTCAAATGAAGTTCCATCATAAATGTAGTCGCATTCTCTTCCATTGGAAGTTCGTCAAGATAAGCTTTGCATTACACATACACAACAAACAAGTTTTCTTTCCTTCACATGCTTTCATGAAGTCCATTACAACAATGGATAAATTAGGAAAGCAAACAACATTTAGCCTCCTTTTTGTTGTCTTTGTGTAGAAAGTAAACATGACATATCAAAACCCTAAACCCTACTTGTTCATGATGTGAGCATTCAATAGCCACTCCATATTTGTTTACATCATAACTTTGTGAAATATATTATGTCCCAAGTCATATGGTTTTTGAATTTTATCAAAAAGGAATCATGTATATGATTATTGTGTAATTCACTATGGCATGATCATGGTATTATTTGAAAATGAAAGGTTTTGTACCAAATGGGGGATGTTTTAATGCATGCATGACCTTCAATGTAACAATCCATAAATATTTTTTGCATGCACTCATCACATAGTGATAATTTGTAATGAAATAACATCTTTTTTCAAAAATTGACAAATGTTGTAAGTGATTCAAAATAGGGGTTTCCAAACCATTTCAAATGGCACGGAAGTTTTATGAACTTTTAGAAGCATTATAAACTAAAGAAAATGACAAAATCCATTATAATATAATTTATCCTAGAATTTATACATAACTTCTTTTCAAGAATGTTGTACACTAGGATGTATTATAGGGTGGATGTTAAATTTATTTTTTGGAAAAGACAACTAATTTATTCAAAACTTGGACATCCAACACATTTACACTTTTGACATTGTCCAAATACACTAACAAAGTGTAATTTTAGGTTGCCAAAATTGATTGCAAATATTCAAATGATGTCACTTTTTAAAGAGAAACTTATACATCAAAAGTGCAATGTCCTCAAAAGAGGTAATGTGACTATTTGTGTGCATTCAAACAATACCCTTTTCTCTAAATGTTTGATTTTGTCAATATTTAGTTTCAAGGAAAGATTGTTGATGAGTTTTGAGAGAATTACTTTGGAAATTGAAAATTCGCAAACCAAAGTTGAAATTAGTACAAACAACAAGGGGTTTAGGATTTACAAATCAACATGTGACAAGTTTGTATGCAAAGTTTGAATAAATTGAATATAGTCCCCTAGTTGTAGATTATGTGGATAGACTTGTGTGAAGATTTGTGGTTACTAAGTGGAAAACAAGGAGATAATGTGACCATTTATGTATATTTCAAATTCATAGTTATGTGATGATTTTTATGCTCATGACATGCTAATTTGAGACGTTGATTTAGTGAAATATAACTTGTTATGTATTTTACATGACAAAATGAGCTCAACTATTGGATTCCAATGGGCACAAATTGGGCAACTCATTAATTTTTAAAAATCAATTATATACATAAGGTTGAGACATTGCTTAAAGTTGTCATGTGAGAATCATGAGATAGAAAATTTTGTGGGTATGCGAACAAAAAATGGCATGGTAAATCAATGTGAAAAATTGAAATCCATGTGAACAAACAAAGAAAATAGTTTTTGGATCTTATGTAGACTATGAGGTTTGGAAAGTATGTGACATGTGAACTAGAAGTGGAAATTTGTTTGCAGTTTGAAAGGTAACTAAATAACCTAATGTTCTTATTGAAATAAGTAATAGTGTTTATATGAGAAGCATGTGCACTACCATATTTTGACATAGATTAAATGTTTTCATATAAACACTACAATATGAAAGTTGAAGAGTGTGAAAAAAGATTTGATCTTGATAGCAATGGTGAAGTCATCTATCACCATTTCATTTCAATCCTAGTTAGTCATTAGTTGGTGTTTCCAAATGATAAGAAATCATCAACATTAAAAGAATCATCATAGGTAGCCATGAACTCTAAATACACACAAATGATCACATAATTTCCTTCTCTCGAGTCAAAATGACAATAGATCTTCACATATGTTCATACCTAGAATCTTAAACCGAAGAATATTTTGCCTCTTTCAAACTTTTCATACTCGAGCTTCACATTCCAACTTCATAACACAACCATAGTTGTTTGTGAAGGGTAAAGATGTCAAAGGATACAACTTTCATATTTGGAATTCATCATAGATGTACCCATTTGTATAGATTCATGATACCACAAAGCTCATTTTGCATTGCACATCTATAAAGGGACCAAGAGACTGGAGTTGTTGTCCTTTCAATGTTGAAATGGCAAGAGACGTTGAAATGGTAACAAAATCCTAGTGTAACTTATGTCAATTCAATTTTGTCACTATATATATATCATCACATGTTTTGTGCATAAATGTTGACTTTGTGCTCACCCATTTTTCTACACTTCCTCATTCTTTGTTGAGTCAACGATGATAATCTTGCCAAAAAATTCCATGCAACACCACTTGTTAGAAGTGATGGCAATGTTCATTCAATAAGAGAGCCAAGAAGCTTGAGGAAGGGCCCTTGCAAAGTATGGGTACTAAAGGTGCTATAAATTCTAGCATACGAAGTGAAGTTGAGGCTAGAAAGGATGAGAGAGTGTATGTAAGAAATTGGGTAATTATTAGAAGGCCATTTGGGGATCCAATTAGAGAAGCTAATGTAAACTGCAAGGCAACATGCTTAATGCAAGAAAACTCTTCATTCAAGTTCTGATGCCACCAGCATTTTATGAGAAACAATAACTAATCTTGTCATAAGACCAATCAATGCTAAGGTCCAAATCCATGTGCATCAGACTTCACATCTTGTTGCAATTCCAGGTTTGCTAACTCTGAGCCTTTTTCTGCCATTTGGATTTTCTCAGAGGAGAAAATATTAGGGGTGGGGGGTGCTGCCTCTAATTCTCAAAATGAGAGGAGAGTTACAATTTACATCTGAGAAACAATAAGTTACAGTTTGAGAACAGCTGAGCTGATGATCATGAGCTGCTGTATGGTCCAAACTTCTAAAGAAAAAAATGGAGAAACGGAAATTGACCAAGTTCTAGGGAAGAGAGAGAGAGAGAGAGAGAGAAAAAGGTAGGATCTGGGTTGTTTGGAAACTAAGAGATAAGGGCAAACATCAGTATGTCTCTTCAAACGGTTAGTTAAATCTACAACGATAGGTACAGCCGTTAATTGGAAGGTGTGGAGAGTTTGGCACCATACTATATTGTTATGTTAGCTAAGGGGCTTGCAAGTAATATGTTTATGAAGAGCATGTAAGACCAATGTGTACTTGAGCATATACCCCATGTGAATAAATCAGAGTACGTAGCAGCTCTTGTGGTTGAGAAAGTGTCTTCACTTCAGTTGAAAAGGAGTCCAGTAGTCCTTGGTTCAGCTTTGTCTCTTGGCATTGTCGTATTCTTCCTCACTGTACTAAACATCATTTTAAATTTCCGGCTGCAGTGATATATGTAGGCAAGATGGGTATATATTTTTGAAAAGATGGGTTTAGGGTTTATGGATTTAGGGTTCTTGTTTAGATGAGGGGAAACTAGAACAAACATTGGGTATGTGTCTAGATAACTGCTCCCTTTAAGAAAAGACTCATTTATCAACAAAATGGGAGAAACAAAAGGAAGAGGGAATTAAATCAGAGACTTCAGAAACATATATATATAATACTAGGAGGTAAAGAGTTGACAAATAGCCTCAAGGATCACTTTTACTATACAGGAATGCAACTTCTCTCTTAAGCATCCAATTAGTGGATTCACTTAGTTTGACTTCTCCAGTTGCAACTAATTGCAACATACCATTTTTGCACATGGGTGGCTTAAACCCTGGTAATGATATTAAACATCAGATTGACACAAGCTGCAAACTGATCGGTTACATGAAAAAAGCACAATTATGAAAACACAATGACTAATTGGTAGATTGTGAGAATATAATGGCTAGTTCAACAACAAGCAAGGAAAAAGCAATGAGTACTTTCCCCACAAATGTGACAAAACAAACTTCACAACGTCCTTGTACTTATTTCTAGATGCACCCAAATTATGTACTGCCACAAAACTTGCTGAGCTTCTGACTCCCAAGATAAAGCCAATGTGTGATCATGATATATTAGGTCAGACTCCAATCGCACCAAACATCAGCTCAAAAGACAAGGAAGAAAATCCATGAAGGTGGGATACCACATGATGAGTCTATGATTCTCAGTTCCAACACCCAATCTCAAACAAGGAGATCAAACCACATGCAAGTAGAAGAAAGTATAATAGTTTTCTAGCATGAGGCCAGACCACGTTTTCGAACCAATTGGCCACTTATGAGATTTGTATATAGCCAATTTATTGTTCAGCAGTTTGAGTAAAATCACACAGGGTGCTTCACTAGTCATGATCATAGGGTTTACATGACACATATTTCATGTACAAGATCATTGAGTCCTTAACATATGCCTTCTTTGTGATCATTCTCAGTCAATAACTGGTACAATCTTGTAGGGTTGGGGGCGGTGGGAGTGGGCATAATGAACAAATGGGAATCCATATCTTGTGCTTGTTTTGTATTGTTTTGCTTGATTTCTACGGGTTTTAGTTGCTAAAGTTTGTCTAGTAGAAAAGGTTGCGACAAACCGAGGTGGATACACTACATCATAAAAAACATAGTATAACCATGAAAACAAAAGACCCAAAACAACTCAAACCAAGAAGCCCCAGTCGTATGTTACAACCATATAATACAGTCCACACAGAGATGTCATTGGTTACAGTGGCTCCGGCTTGTTTGTGGCATCAAGATGTTTGTTTGGTCTTGCTTCAGATATATATGTATGTATATGGGAATGGAATTTTGTGGGTACATTACCCCCCACTGAGTATTGTTTTCTATTTCTACAAGGTTCCATGACCTCCAGGGCTTTTTGGTGTACCTGTATACTAGTTCTTTGAAATCTGCATGTCTTCTTGCCAATCAATTTGGTGTCATGTCTTTGGCCTTGCCCACTCTTTTATGTTGTTCTAAGTAGATTGGTTGTCACGGATGGATGGCCCCATCAAGAAAAATTCTTGGTTTGCTTATACTAGTCTAGTAGATCAGATTTTTCCTCAGTGTCATGTGCTTCTTTCTGACAGTGTTGGATCAGCTTGGCTGATTTTTTGCTATACTTTTTTTGCTCCTAGATGTGGATTGTTTCAATTTGTACAATACCCACCAGCCAGACCCCAGGGAAGCAAGTGTAGGGGTGGGGGGACAATTCGACTTTCCAGATAGACACAAGTTGCATTCCAGTCTGTGTGAAGTGAGTGGAGTTTAACCTCTAGGCCAGCCAACCGCCTCAAATATGGACCTTTTCTTTCCAATCTTGTGTGTTCTGAAGGCAGCAGCTTGCTTCTGGTACTATGTATAGCTGGGGATCAACTGGACCTACTACTAGTAGCACTTCTTGTTGCTCCCCAGATAAGAAATACAAAAAAATTCAGCTTGGATCCAGCATTGGGCAGCTATTAGAATCCTGGCACCAAACCCCCCACCGGGCATCAGGCAGTTCATTAAGGTTCATAACTGCAGTTCTCAAAAAATCAAATACCCAATTCTGATCTGTAATTACCATGGTTCTCAAATTTTGAAGAGAGTTGAATAACCACCAGTTCTTTGTCAATTCTTCCATCTAAACTGGTGGTTCTTTGAGGGGTTTTGAAATAACCGGAACTGGCAGCTCTCTCTTTGAGGGGTTTGAAATAACTGGAATTGGCAATTCTTTGGGGGGCTTGAAATTAACTAAAGCTACTGATGGTTCTCTCTGATTTTGAAAGATTAAAAGAACTGGGACTGATGGTTATGAACAAAATCAAAGACCCGACCAACACTCTGCTCGGAACCTGCTTCAAGAGCTAGTAGTAGTCATCATCAAGCTCACCAGATTTGTACAGTCTCTGTCTGCAGAGAGATATAGTCCTGGGCATGCCGGCCTGCCTGACGTGTTTTGTGGCACAAGAGCAGTTGAGAGGGTGCAGGAGGTTCCTCCTGTTTGGCAAATAGGCTCACAACAAAGTACAAAAACACAAAACAGAAACTTGCAGCTTTTCATGCTGCCATGCACTGTAACACAGTCCTTATGATGAATAATATGGTTTGTTGCCTGTCAGGCAGGTAATCAACAAGCTTCCCATTGCCTGGTGGACCATGGGGATGAGAGAGGAGGAGGAGGAGGAGCAGCAGGAGAAGGGAGGAGGCCATGATGAATCAAACAAAACCAAATCTCAGCTCCGATAAGAATATGAAAGTGTTGACAATATGATTGGAGTTATCGGTAAAGTCACCCTGTCTTTGGTCCCTAGTTTGACCCCCCCCCTAAACCCTGTTTCATCCCTACACATCTGTAACCTGAGTGAAATTGGGTATCATTTCATGAAACTGGGTATCAGTTCCCAAGATTTGCAGGATCTTATTCTGACAAAAGGGTTGATTTACTGGAGAATGTGAGCAGCAGCAGCACTCGTATAGGCGCAGGTAAGGCAAAACCAAAAACTGGGGGTGGAACTACCTAGGTGAGAAGTACTAGTTTGGTCCCCTGTTATTTTCCCCTGTGTATTGTTTTCATCCTGATTTCTCATTTCATCCCAAGTTTCAACAAAACTAGGGCCAAATAACCCCAGTCTGGGGTACATTACACATAATTCTAGTAGAGGTAAAAACATGTGCAACACAAGTGTACAGATTGCTTATACTAGATAATTCTAATAGAGGTGAAAATATGTGCAGCACACAGTGTACAAAATTGCTTCATACTAGATAATTCTAATAGAGGTGAAAATATGTGCAGCTCAAGTGTACAAAATTGCTTCATACTAGATGATAACCTTTACTGGTGTTGCATGAGGAGAGAGAAAGAATATACATTTCCCCATGTGAACATGAGTTGTGTGCTTGATCAAGGGATTTTTAACTACCTCAAAACTACAAGACTAGTTAGAAGCCAGCTCCTTTACAGCTGCAAAAAGTCTCCATGCTGTGAAGCAAGAAGCTTGCTCACCAAGTTTCTGTGGATACTAACTCATCTGCACATCTGTAGCAACTCCGAATCTAACTACAAATCGCATGCCATGGCAGCTGTGTATACACAGGAGGAGTGAGGAAATCAATACTTGTTATTGTTCCAACAAAGGGAAACAACACCTTCACCCCCACTCAAGCAGAATTTCGCCAGGGAGAGACATGAACAACTGGCGTTGCAATAGAAAAAAGGGCCGAGCTGAGCTGCATGTTAGGCAGTTATTAAAAACAGGAACAGACCCCCCGCAGTTATAAGGAGGTTCTTAGGATTGATAACTGTGATTCTCAAAAGATCAAAGACCCGATTTTTGATATATAATCCAAAATAGTTGCATGCAGCATTTTTTAATTGCATATTACATGTGTAGTTGTATAAAACAAGTTGCAAAAAAAAAATAAAAATCTTTTAGTGATAATTCTTAATTTTTTTGAAAATCAAATAACTGGTCATACATCTATTAGTTCATTGACAGTTCTTTCATTGCTGGTTCTTTAAAAATGAATGGAACCAATGGTTCTTTGATTTGGTTTTTTCAAGTATTGGAACCGTAAGTTCTCTGAATCTGAAATAATTTGAAAACCAGAACCAATGGTTCTCTGTAAAATTCAGATAACTGCACAACATTGAAAGGAACCAATGTTGGGTGGTTCTTTGATTTTGTTAATAACTGTTGGTTCTGGGTTTGCTGAAAGTTTTATAATCAGAGAACCAGCAGTTCAGGTTTATTCACAGGGAAAAAGTCCAGAAGCAAAGAGCCACTAGCATAAACCAGCTCATCATCAATCACTTGCCTATGACAAAACACTTATTTGTATTGTCATCACTTGTGCTTCATTTTGAGTGATTTAAAATGTTATTGGAGCACTGCCTCAAGCTCCAGAAATCATCTTTGATTTGCAAAGGAAAAGGAGAATGAAAAAATAACGAGAAGAAAAATTAGCTTTCCAACTTACAAAACAAGTCTTTTCTTTTTTCTTTTTTTGTCTTTGGACCTCTCTTATTTTCAAACCTCATAACTTTCTTGTATGTTATTCATTTAAAACAATTTAAAGTGCTATGGGAGCACCACTTGAAGTTTTACAAATCATCAAATTCCTTGTATGTTTCTCTGTTGCTATTCAAAGATTTTTTCAAGTGTTTGGGAATCGACATTTGTAGCATTGGGTGGTTTATTTTTTTGAGTTCTTGACCTCTTTACTTTGAAGCGCCATAACTTTCTCAATTGTGTATTCGTTTTTGATGATTTTTAGTGCACCAAATGAGCCAATAAGAGAAGTTCAAATTTTGTTTGGACACCAAAGACAACAAAGCCCTCCCCTTGGATCCAGCCTGCCCTGAACAGTTAAATATCTGATCACTGGCTGGTTTACCCTAGTTCCAGGTATTTCAAAAACTGGCAGTCTTCACTAAAAGCAAGTAAAGAACCGGCAGTCTTATAGACAGTTTTTTTTTTGGGGGGGGGGGGGAAACTTTTTGAGAACAGTAGTTATATATCAGAGAATTGGTTCTTTTGATTTTGGAGAGCCACAGTTGAGAACCCCAAGAACCGCCTTGATAACCTGATCAGGGTCTGTATCTGATAACTGCCCAACAGTGGAACTGACCCAAGTAAAACTCATAAACTTCCAAAGTATTATTTCTGTGTTGACTTTCTTCTAATCTGTTTCATATTACTCTTCAACCATGATTTGTCAACACATTTTAAATGATGGGTATTCAAGTTATTCGTAAAGTGACCCTCTCTTTCACCCCCTATCCCCTCTTTCAGTGCTATCTGCAAAGTAAGGAAATTTTATTAAATCTCAGTATGAAATGCTGAAACTCACCATTTAATGCAAAAGGTTCAAGAGTAATTATAGTAGCTGTACAGGTAGGAGCAGTGAAATTTTCATTCCCAGTTGCGCACGTAATGCTTTACAATATGTCGAAACTGGCTGTTCACAGCGCCTAATCACCTGACTTTACGAATAACTTTAATAAGTTGTCAAAAATATAATGTTTTCTAGGGCCAGAAGTTACTATAGAATTGGACTTTTTTTCTTTTGGGGATTTCTGCTTTAATCCCAAAGAGTGAACAGATCTGACTAATAACAATCATAACCACTGTCCTGGGAATCTCACACTCCGATTGGGTGTCAGGTCACAAGTTACAACTGATAACCTTCCACTTCTGTTTCATTAGTGACCTACTAGTTCACTAACAAGGCACCATCATGGGTTTCTGGTTGGCCCAATGATTTGGTAACACTCTGCTGCTTCGATGAAGATTTCATAACAACTCTATGCACGGATGAAAAGAGGGCATCTTAATTCTCACCAGCCACGGATATGTCTGGTAACCAGTGAGATGGTCTTGGTTACTGCAACTAGTCTCGGTGCATTCGCATCTCTCGACTATTCATAGTAACCAGCAGCGCCTTCTTGCTGGTTACCTAGTCCATAAGAGGCTAAAGCCCTCCTCCATTTATGAAGATCAGCACCCATCAGCCATTTTATTATTGGTGAAATACAGTGATTTTTGAAGGTTTTCAATCGTCGTAGGTGACACAAATAAGGTAAAAATTGTCAGAATTCAATATTTTATTTTCAATTTGTAGCCAAAAATATAAAAGGGTGATTAAATATTTGCGTTTAATATCTGGTTTATAGCCACATTTGGCTAAATCTCTGTACGGATGATTGCCACTTTGGCTGCAAACTGAAATTCCTTAAAAAAAAACACTGCCACCCATGGAATGATTTTGTCCTTGCCAAGAAAAAAAAATGGTCTCATATGGTAGGTAGAAAAACATGTAACTACTAGGTAAGTAGATGCTTTATAAGTAAGTAAGGGCTGTTTTTACTACCTACTTACTAACTACCTGCTTGTGGGCTGCTAGCAAGTAGGTAGAAAAAAAAGCAACTGAGTAACCACCATGGTTAGCTAACTGAAACCCAACAGAAAACTGTTTCCTGACCACTTACCATTCATCCATTCATCCTTCATGGTGCACTGGTGGGTGCTGGTTCAGTGTGGCGGAGATGGATGATCATTTCCTCTCCATGCATGAGGGAGATTTTATTTACTGGCACAAAAAAGGGTTTTGTATGCTCCCCAGAGAAAAGAAACGGGAAAATGATTACTAGACCTGAACTGAATCATTCAGAACTTCTTGCCTTTTCTTTTCCCCCATGAATCATGAATCTTCTTCATGTACCCTAAACCCTAAACCCTACACCTTTCACCAGAAGTTTGGAAAGCTGCCAAGCCACACTGCTTTTATCCAAAGTTCAAGAACAGAAAAATTGGATTTGTGATGTTCATTATTACCTCAAAGTGCATTCCAGACTACGGAAAGCACCATCAGAAGTTTTTCAGTGTATCTGGAGGGCATGATATCAAGCGGAATCTGTCCTTCACAAATGGTGGGTGGGGCTTTTCACAAAGTGAAATGCTTTGTGAAATGCTCTCTCTACACCAGACATTCTGCTTTTGGAAAGGTCCTGCCTCTTTTCTTTTTTTTCCTTCTTATAACCAATGGCTATCACATGAAAAAAAAAGATTAAAAAAATTATGTCAGTGCTTTATGTAGGATAATGCCCAAGGAGCAAGCGTTCTTGAATAGGTGTTGCTTCAGTCCTCCTCCTTTAAAGCAATGCTCTTTTCAACAATGCTTCACACCTTGGGTGTACCCTAACACTTAGGCCACTTTAGACAAGGTCCAAAGAGCAAGGTCCAATGAAATCGAGCATTTCTATTGGTCAAGGTCTTTAAATTAGTCCCAAGGCTTTTAGATGAAGATCTAGGATCAAAACAAATTAAATTGTGACTTAGTTTACATGGCATCATTTTGGAGGGAAAGCCAATTGTTTGGACAAAAAAAAAAGGAGTTTAAAGGAGAGCTCATGGTTTGGAGAACCAAAGTGTAAGCTGAAGTCCAAGGTTGTTCACTTTTTTGTTTGTTTTTTTTTCTTTTTTCATTGTTTTTTTAACCCTTGGTGCTAAAATTATGTGAGAATGGAAAGCATGCTATGGATTGAGGACATTGTTGGAAGCACACTAGTTTCCTCATTTTGAATCAATTCTAGAGTTGTCATGGCTAGTTTTGTGATCCTCACAAGGTGATTGCTAGAAAGAGTGCATTTTTAAGCTTTCCAAATTCACGAAATGGAGATGAATTGAAAGGTAAGGCAAAAAGTGGAGGGTTAAAACAGCGAAATAAAAAAAACCATGAAAATGGAAAAAGAAGAGAAAAAAAAAACCAAAGATTATCTTAATCTTTTCACATGTCAATCACACATTTTAAATATTGGACCTAGAATACATTGGACATGGAATTTCAAAACAAGTGTATAATGACAAATGTAAATTAAAATTTTAAGGGGTTCCAAAAGCACATGGCAAGAATATTCAAGCTAATTAATGTAATGAATATAAATAAAATGCTAAAGAAAAATGTTAGTCACCATGATTTGAAGAAATCAATCACATGCATCAATAGGAACAACATGATTTATTTAAAATCACAAGATAGGAATTTCTTGCATTAGTGTTTCTAAATGGATTTTCATTTTTTAATATTAAACATATAATCACCAAAATTAGGTGTCATAATATCCTTGGACTTATGACCAAGGCTAAGGTATGAGAGAAAAAATAAATTAGGAAATTGTTTCAAGACTCAAACACATTCCCACAAGTAGAAGAAATTGAATTTCAACACTTCCAAATAGTTTTCCCATTTTGGGAATTGGAGTTCAATAATGTCTTCAAATTTTGGGACAACATGCAAATAGAAAATGGCATCCAAATTGGACATTCCTTAAAAAAATCTAAAAGATCTTTAAGTATAGGTATCAAAATTGGGTTCACATTTTGTATTTCGAGATATGAAACACAAGTTATGAACAAAAGAAAGGTTAAAAATCAAACTAACAGTGTGACATTGTACCATTAAAACCTTAAAAAAAATTCAAATGACCTTTGAATTGAACATGTTTTATGGCATTGAAAATTTCTCTTATAATGTTATAATTTTCTTTTTGATAATTCTTCAATTGAAGCTTGTATATGAGAGTTATGATCCTATGAAGTTGTGGGATTCATAACATGGCAAAATCAAGAATTTATGCCACTTTGATGTAGCCCATGTTGCCAATTATAAGATAATCTTAAAAGGGGAAAACATCACAAGTCACATCCAAATAAATTAGAATCCAAAAGTTTCGACATGAGGAAACACCATTTAATGGTGTCATTACCAACACCAAAAATGTTCAAGTGAAACTCAATGGAACAAAATGACTAATCAATTTTACCCTCTTTAATGAACACAAAATGTTTGTTAATAGCCCATCAAGTGACCATGCCCACCTCCACAATGGAGGTCCATGAAACTTAATGCAAGATCCTAAAATTAAAGTATTAACAATCAAAATAAAAATGACATCTTTCAACCTATAAAAAACACATGATGAAGCCACGAAAAATGTCAAGTGGGTGCGTAACATAAAAAAACCCACCTTAATGCAACCTATGATTATCATGTTCATCTTCTTTTTTAAGGACAAAAATTTCACTTAAAAAAATGAACGGTCAAAAAAAGCAATGACAATAGGAGCTTCCCATTTGTGCCACACCTTAAGAAAAACATCCCAAATAAAATTAATTTTAGGCAATTCCATGAGGCAATGTTGGGGGGTTTCAATGGTATCATTGTGGCAAACCTCAAAATTTGAATGAAAACCCATGCATGTGAGCCATGATCCAACTAGTAAAACTTGGTTAAAAGTTAATCATATGATAATGGAAACTTTGCAAGGCCTTGAGTTGTGCATGGTCTTGCAATGACTTGTTGGGGAAGAAATGAAATTCAAATCAAATTGTTGCAAGAAAGTTAGAAGAACATACAAATAAGGTTTCTTTCAACATTACATAACTATCATTTGTTGGCAAAATAAAGAAAAAAGGTGCATCTCCAAGGGAAGTTACATCCTTCCAACGCCCACTCCTTGGGGTCCTAAGGGAAATGGTCAATAGAACTAGCATCAAAGAATCAAATAAGGGTTTTGGATGGCAAAGTTGAATTCTCCTTGTTCATTTTAAATGGCAATTTTTGCTTCTTTTCAATGAACGTGTGAATTGATATGAAACTTCTTGATGGAAGTTAGATGGCATGGGGGTTACTTTGAGTGAACCTACTTGAAGTATATCTTTGGAATTTGATGGAGGTTAATGAATTGTGCAAGACTGAACAATTCTACAAGCCCAAAAAAGGATAAAGTTTTCTTCTATGACCTTTTGATTGACTTAATTTTTTGGTTGAAAAGGGATGGTAGTTGAATTAAGATTCCAAGGGATATGGGACACAATAAATTTTATGGTTTTTAAGGTCGTTAGATGCCTTTCAATGCAAAGGCTAAGTAAGTCCTTCTAGTGTTGAACTTGATCATCCTAGATGTGCCAAATTATGGTGTAACCAACCATTGCCAATATAGCCTTCCTTTCATTGGCCACACCAATTCAAAGGGGTAGTCCATTGTTGTTGAAAAAATGTGGGTTAGCAAATAGGGGATTCTTCATTACTTCATTCAAATTCTTGGCTTCGATTCATATGGTTGCAAATTTTTTTAAATTGATTTTAGCACCAAAGGCAAGACAAAAAAAACATTCAAAACAATCTTAAATTTGTCCATATTATAGGATGATCCTTTTAGGAAAATTGTAATGCCATTTGGAAAGGATTGATCTTGCAATATCCTCCCCTTGGCAAAGTTAACACCTTACTACCATATTTTAAATTGTCCAAGGAATAACCCAAAACATCAACACTAAAAATGAGTAAGTAGAGTGCAAGAAGGCAACCTTGTTTAATAGATTTTTAAAGCATAAAAGACTTGCTAAACTCCCCATTAAATTTGATTGCAAAGGAAGCCAAACAATATTAGGAAGAGGCTCATTTAAACCATTAAAAAAAACTTAAATTTTCCAAAGCTTTGAATAGAAATCTCCACTTGATTTCTATCAAAAGCTTCCTCAAAATCCAACAAAAGGAGGACAAGTTGGTTTAATCAATTTCCTTTGCCCATTCCACAACTTCTTGAACTAGGAAGTTGTTGTCAATTATGCATATTTCATCACTAAACCATTTGATTGGGCTTTATAATGTTTACAAAAACACCTAAATTTCCCTAGCTAGGATATTGGTCAAAATTTTGTAATTATTTCCCAAGAGAGTTATGGAGTTTTAATTCCCAATCTTTGAATGGTTTCCAAATTTGGGGGTGAGAGTAATCAAATATTTGTTGATGAATTCCAAGATTTTACCCAATGTGAGCATAGTTCAAAAAGCCTAAATAAGATACGGGGCAATAACCTCGTTGTTTTCTTGAAGTGTTTTTGTAAATGGCCCGTCCAAATGTAGAGTTTTCCTTCTTAGCAAAGATGCAATTGCCTCCTTCACTTTTTCCAACAATATCTCCTTGTTAGCTTGTGATTCATGCCATCAATGACTAAGGAAGGGACATTCTCCTAGCAATTTTGTTAAGCAAGAAGGGTTTCTCATTCTACAAATCAACTTTGTACAACTTTGCATATAATTTGCTAACGAATTTGGAAATATAAACTTGTTTAAGGATTGGGATCTATCTTCATCCACTAGTTTTTTAATCAACAATTTCTTTCTCATTGCTTTATTGGGAGTCAAAAAACAATTCTTGAGCAAGTAATTTCATACCTCAACTATCCTATTGATATATTATGGGTGGATATGTCCATTAGATTTTATAAAATTTCCACTAACTTGGTTTTGGGAGGAGGAAATAATCTCCCTAATTTTAATGTTACTTAGGTAAGTTTGAAATTGAACATTTGTGATATACACCAAAACTTATCCTCTTTTCTTTTTCTACTCCTTGATTAGGGCAAAACTACATTCCATCACTTTAAAGACAATTGCTTCAAGTGATGGTGTTCAATCCTCACTTTAAAAGGGCTTATATTCCTCTATTCTTTTCCAAATTTGAACTGACTACTCATTCAAGGGCTAGTTATTTAGAAGAAATGGATTGAAATACTAATGAGTAGGCCATGACCTCTTTTGTTGAAACTAGATGGTAATAATTAAACATGATAACCATTGAATCGGAACAACTTCAATTTGCCTTCCTTTAATATCAAGTTTAATAGACACCATGAACTTATTAATCTAGGAGATGCTTGAACGTTCTAAATTTACCATTGTCAAAGGTGTACACATCTTTGATTATTCTTTGAAAGTTGTCTATTTTTTAAATGTCAACTAACCCATATTGCAATGTTAGGTGGTGCCAAACAACAACTTCCCTATGTACCATATATCATGCCCAACAACCCTTATGAGTTGATCCACTTCAACCAAGTGATTGAAATCCTTTCCTAATATGTAATGGGTAATGTCAATGAAAAATGTTACTTTCATCAATATAATTCCACATCAAGGCTTGTTCATCAGAGGTTCTAGCATCTTCAATATTAACAATTGTTAAGGTTTCAAAATTTGAAAATTTGAGCACCACAAGCTTGTTGCACATCAAAGTGTTTTGTTTAATCACTTTAGGAACTAGGTGGTTGTTTAAATGAAGTGTAGTTCCAATACTCATTTGTTGAGAAGTACATGGGAATGGTTGGATTCCAAAAAAACATCCCTTTCAAAAACTCAATTCCTTTTGTGCCATTGTAATAATCCTTGTCATTCAAATGATGTTCTTGTAATATAATAATTTGAAGTGGAGTTGAGAGAGTCAAAAACCAAGCTTTTGATTTTTTTCTATTTTACATATTTTAAGGCTTAAACCCCTCACATTGGAAGAGACTAATGCATGGGTGTGCCACTCATATAAAGTGATTTAAAAAAAAAAAAAGTAGTTGATCGACCTTTGCTTATTCCCACTTTTCTTTTCCATCCCCTTCATTTGTAACTTCTATTACATTTCTATCCATTTTGTGTTTTTTTTCTTCTAATTTTCATTAATAAACCTCCCCATGAAACTTTTCAAATGTTCTTAACGTTCTTTACAACATGGTATTGTTAATCACATAATATATTATAAAGAAGAGTTTGATTAGCTTCTCCTAAGTTTGGGTCATGATGTGTTTTGTGAAGTGGATTGCTTGTGGTTCATCCATGCACAATTTTTGTTTCAATCTCGGAAAATTACTTCACATTGAATTGTTGCTCGTGAGTTCATCATAATCCCATCCCAAAGTTCCCATCCCTCTGAAGTTCTTTTAAGAATTAAAGAATGTGTCTTAAGTTTGCATTCCACAATAAAATTAAAAATTAACTGATTTTTTCACCCCAATATGTTTAACAAATTTTTAAGAGTGCATCATTGGGTTTGTATTTTATAGGTGTAATTTGAAAAACTACATGGTTGTTGAATGATGTATTAACCATTAAAGGAACAACTTAAAAAATATGTTGTGATTTAATTTGCACCATATGGATTCTAACCCTTGTGACATAGAACTCATGCCAAAAACATTATGTGGATGGATGGAAGGATGCAACCTTAATTAGTGATGGATGAATGGAAAAAGTGACAAATTAGGGGACAATTGAACATCATGAAGAGTTGTGGATGCCAAAAGTCTAATTTCTATTTTTTTTTCTACATTTGGTTGTTTTTGTTTATTTGTAGGCTAAGTATGTTTGATATTTACAATTCAATGGAGTGATGTTGCTAAGTTGGTTTTGGTGATGGAACAATTTCCTAACTACATTGTGGTTGTTTTTGATGGGGAATGCGGATCACGGAACTTGGCAATGGTTGGTTCTGGTGATTCAATGGTATGGGAGAATGGTGGCATTTGATTCTATAAGATGGAAGTTCTGGGGGGATGATAGGGTGTGTTGATGGAAAAAACTAAGTTTTTTTTCTAAGTTGTGAGGATGCATTTTCCTTGTGTGATTTGTCTTGTTTTGTGCATAGTTGGGGGAGAATGCCCCATTGTTGATTTTCAATATTTTGCCTTGGAGTAAACATTCCATTGCACTATGAACTTTAATAAGGGAATAGAAGATCTAATGTTAAAATTCAAGGACTAGTTCAAGGGATGTGATGATGGAGTCCAAAGATTTCATGAGCGATCGTTATGGCATTGTTCATTTTGTTGTGGGTTTTTAGGGATCCTAAGGAAAACTATCAGACAATTTATGTTTGGAAGAGAGTACTTATGATGTTGTAGGAGCTTTGAGGAAAATGGGGTTCTATGGACATTAGTGGGTTTCATGGAGAGGAAGGTTACAATGTCTAGTGTCGTGTTTTTATCTCTCTAATTTACAATGGAAAAGATTTGATGGGAATGGGGTTTCAGTAAAGAATTAAGGCTTTGTTGTTTAAAAATGAGCTACCATATTCATGATGAGTTGGCTTTTGAGAGGAATCATGAACAATCTAATCCCTTGACATCCATAGTCTTTGTGTTGCATTTTTAGAAACAAGAGGATTGCAAGATTAGGAACTAAATGTGTTGTGATTATTTCATTACTCTTTGCATAACTATGTGACCATTTTGTTGAGATGCCTTGATTCTTTTAGGGAATGTCAGAACCAAGTCAACTTTTCCTTTTTTGGTGACACCCTTTGCAACTTTGAGAACAACTAATGCAAGCCATGACCAATTAATTTAAGAATTTTTAACATCTAGAATGCATCTTGGACACCACTTATCATACTTCTTAGCCTTATGCAAGTTTAGGGTAATGCTTGGGACCAACAATTCATTTTGTACCAAATTTGCACCACTTGGCAACCAAACAAAATTGATTTCAACCCATGCAAAGGATTTTAAAGGAAAAAAATTTACCAAATTTCTACAATTAGGTTCTAGAAGGGAGCCAAAAAAGAAGAAGCAAGATTTAAAAAAAATTTCTACTTTCATATCTTGTTTGTAGGCAAATTTGGCTAAATCCTCTTGTGGACCATTGCCAATGTGATTACATCACAAAATTGGGGGAAAAACCATGCTTTTGGGACTAGTTTTATTCACCAATATTGTTCTTTTCAGTCAAGTTGTACAGTATTGGTAGGTAAGTGATTTGCACTCTTGGGTCATTGTATTGTAAGTCCTACACTCCTTTTTTCTTCAGGAATTTGTGAAAGTGTAGCTTAAGTGGTGATCATCCATATGAAGATGTCATCAAAAAATGGCAATCGTCCCTAAGAATTATTTAGCCAAATTTGGGCTACGAACCAACTATGAATTACAAATCTTAAATCAACTTTCTATATATGTTTGGCTACACACCGAAAACCAAATATACAAATCTGGAAAAAAATTGCTCTTTTTTTTCATCCCGACAAGGTGATTAAAACCCTCCAAAATTATTTTAATTTAATTTTTTACTTTGCTTTTCGACAAAAAATTTACAGTGGACAAAATGGTGACTACTACTGGAACAGGATGTGAACCAGACCTGGTTTGGAGTCCTTTTTTTTACTGGGCAAAATCAGAAGTTTAGGAATTTGAAAAGCAAGGCTCACCCATAGTTTCATAAAATTAAAAAATTAGACAAAAGTGGACCCAAAGCTCTCCTCACAAAGGACAACACAAAGGAACCTTGAACTAGACAACACCGTTCCAAAGTCCAAACCTAGCCATGCCCATTCCATAACATGTTAAATGTCCACCAAAGGACAATTATCAAAGCTACTAATTGAGATTTGCTAATATATATGGTCTAAAAGTTTTGTGTTTGATTTTCATCTTTTTTTGAAAAAACATTTGAATGAAAAAATGCACATTTTTTTGGAAGGAATGCACCACATGCTGAATTTTAAAAAAAAATAACTATATTGTCTAAAATCACTACATTGGCCAAAATAAATAAATAAATAAATCTTTTCTAAATCTAAATAAATAATAGGCAAAATTATTTTACTTGCAGCTGTATGAACTTTGGAAGGATGTCTGAAGTAGTGGCCCCCCCCTTCATGGAGATAGCAAAAGATCAAATCCCGTAGCGAGTGATGAAATGTTCAATCTGTTAGAAAAATCTCTGATATGTGCACCACCCAAACATTTAGAGGAGTTCGACCATAAAGCCCCACCGAGTTGTACAAAGTACAAGATTCCCGAGCCAAGTCTTTAATCCCTTGAGTACTATAGCTCTAACTTGTGTTCTCCATTGTCCCCATTTTGTCTCTTCAATGGGTTGAAGATCTCCGGCTAGAGTGAACCGACACCCACTAAACCACCACGCAAGATGGATGGATGATGGTATCGGACAAGACTTTTCCGTTGTATTCCTGTCCCATAGCTAACCACAGTGGTTAACTAAGTAGTAGCCATCCAAATGCATCTAACTATGTCTCAAGTGGCCTGACCTACTCACCTACAAACATAATAATCGCTTGCATTACATTCCTGCTTACTTATGATACTTAACCAATTACCTAGGTAATCCCTAGTGAGGTTGAAGTAGGAGGGTTTATAAGGCAAGTTACCAAGGTGGAGGGGTTAATAAGGTAAGTTATCAAGGTGGGTCATCCACAACCAAGACTTGAGTCATAAGGGGGTTGGTTTTAAATGGATAATGGATGGATGCATTGGTGAGTGTTGGGGGTTGCATGGTCCAAGATCTTCTAACTCCAACACTACACTAGCCAAGGAGCTACTCATCGACCTTGTAAGGTGATAGTACATTTGGAGAGTGTGGAGGCCTGTCTGAACACCATCATTATTTTGCATCCTTCCAGAGCTTTTGCAGCAAGCTCTGCTTTTAATAAAGCTCCCCCCCTCCCCACATAGGTTCCCATCATCACCTGCCACAGACATTTCAGTACTAATTGATACCCCACCCAAATTGTTTCTAACCCTAGTAGGGAGTTTAAACTCTTGTTGCCAAATAGCCAAGTTAGATGGTCCAATATGCAAAACCTAAGCTTCAAAGGGGGACCATTGTTCCTCATCCAATCTCAACTTACTCTTCATAGGATTTCACTATGTATTTACCCAACAAGCATGGTTCCATGTTAAATGGGCATTACACTTTGGACAAGTATGGGTTGCAATTCATTTTAAAGCTCTTTCATTATTTCTTCCTAGTTGTTTTCTCTCTAGCATATATATATATCATTCATAGTTGATGATGCAATGTACGCTTTCAGAAAGTCATGCAAATGACCTAAAAAATTTGTATATTCACTACATATTTGGCATCTTTCAAATAAAGCCAATGAACGTTACCAAAAGGAAATAGAGACGATTCACACCTACTACTAACATTCAAGTTTTAGCACAAAGTGCTTGAATTGATTTAACATGGAAAGAAATGGGGTTGTTCCACAACCCTAAATTTGCTTTTGGGAATATCAGCAATTTAAAAATAATCACAAGTTTCAACACAAGCCAAAATTATCATCTTTCAAAAATCATCATATTTTTAAAAAAAGGACCTATTATTATTATTGCCTAGGGGCCAAAATCCCTTAAGCTACTATACTCTATAGCGAATCTAAACACAATATCCTTGCCATGGTAGTAAGCAACGCAAGGCCACTAGATTGAAAGATTTTTTCATCAAAGTTTATACAAGAATGTCTTTTGTAGGTAGAGTCCCAAAGGCATAAAAATTGTCCCTACAACACACCTACTAATGTTTGTGAATTTCATATCCCAAGGTTTTTGGCTTGGACAGTCTGGAACTTTGTTTTTGTTTTTGTTTTTTCACCCACCAATTTGGGGATTATTTAAAGCTTGAACAAAATAGTGGCCAGTACAGGAGGAGTACTTGGTGTCCAAAAACTGTTAAAAATCACTAGAAGAAGAAGAAGAAGAAGAAATAGCCTAATAAATAATAAATAGTGGACATAACACATACTCAAATCTTTTACAAGAGTCAAAAGGGTTGTGTCCTTTGTTGAAAGGTACACAGTACAACTAAAGGGTGTGTGATTTTGAGAAACACATCTTCTTTTAAATTTTCATTATCATAACTAAATGTATTTTTTTGGGGGTTTGGGGGGGGCATCACTTCTGGTTCACACCTTCTACCACATGAAAGGCCACATTTTTGTAATTTTTGAATCTCATGTATACATTTAATTTTTTTTAAATTATTAAAAAATTAATTAAAAAAAAAACCCCAATTATCACAATAACTAGTGTAGCCTGTGTCCTCATGAATACATTGACTCAACTGATTTTTCCATCCAAACCCAATTTTTGCAAATTTCTTTTTGGGAATTTCTAGCAACAAAATTCACACAAAAATCAATATTTTTCACACCTTAGCTCTGAAAATTATGAATTTTTTTTTACTAAATTTGACTCGTCAAGGGCTTTCCAACAAATGATACCCCTATTAGGTAGATAGCAACAACATGAGAAACATAATAAAAACCCTAAGTGAAGTAGAGACCAGAAAGTTCCCTAGAAATAACATTGCATCCATTGGTTTCAAATGATCCAGACCTTTGAAACTGAAAGATATGAATGATGAGAAGGAAGGAAAACCTGGTCTTTTGGGAGAGGGTGAGGGGTGTGCTCTTGTACATAAGGGGGGGCCTTATCCCGAGGCCTTCCAGGTTGATTGAGGCCCTTGTTTAAGGGCCTCAAAAATCCTGAAAGGCCTAAGAGACAAGGTCTCAAAATTCCAGGGAGAGCTGCTGCACGCTTAGCTCGTTGGTTGGGTCTGGTGAGTTCCGTTTGCGTTCGCTGTGAACCATAACTCTTCCGCAGAGTTTGTTTGTGTCGCGGGGGTCCCAGGATCGCCGCGTCGGCCGAAAACTGAAGAACTTTCCCTCGCGCCGAGAGAAAGGGAGGGAGGAGGTGGTGAGTGGGTCCTGCGTTCTACAAGCGTTGATGGGTCCCAACCAGATCTCTCGTCAACGGACTCGTTCTTGCCGATAAAAATATTTGTGTGCATCACAATAAACAATACACCTCTCTCTCTCTCTCTCTCTCTCTCTCTGCGCTTTTGTCCATCTCTTTTCCCTCCTCATCATGCTTTCGTGCTTTTCAGACTCCTGGATGCTAGCTACATTGTAGTTCTTTGATTTGCTGGCTCTGCCCTTCATTGTGATGCACCCTGAAACAGGCCAAAGTTTGACATCCCTACGTATTCTTTAATGTCATGACATTGTGATGCACCCAGAAAACAGACGGGCCAAAGTTTGGTACGATCCTTGCATTCATTCTATTTGGGTCATGTGGACACTTCATCCACTATCATAGAAACATGTCTGGCATGAGTGCCCCACTTAGGGGGCTTCTTCACCATGCACACCATCATCGGCCTGTGTTTCCAATTTATCATTCTCATGGATGTCATTTTAAGGGCAGAGCCATTATGTGACGAGTCTCTTGTTTTTGTTTGTTTTTTTGGTTTTGCTGCTTCTTTCGTGAATCTCCAGATGCAAAGTGCAAACTCAAAGTCGCGATCGACCTAATTTGTTATTGGGTTGCGCTTTGCTTTGCAATTTGATTTGATTTGATTTGGATTGATTTGATGTTTTTTTTTTTGGGCCCCCTACTAATCTTGATGCAATTCATGACGGCCAAAACGGGATGGGAGTCCCCCGGCGGTGGAGGAGGAAGTCGACAAAGCCACTCTTGTATTTGCTCCAGGATCGACAATCTCCCAATTTGTTGCTAGTGAAGAAGAAGAAGTCGCGGATGTTTTGAAATTTGCGGTTGGAAGAGTTACATCAGCGACGGAGGAATCCTGCTATGGAGTGAATTGCAGGAGAGGTCTCATGAGTTTTGGGATTCCAGTTGCTGTTGCTGCTGTTGTCTTGGGAGCTGATGAGATGCGGAGTCTAAGGAGGAGGAGCTGCTGCTGCTGTTGTTGACAAAGTCGAAGAAGAGAAAGAAAGTGGGGTCGGTCGGTCAGCCTGCGTGAGCGGTGGTGTTGCAATGCCGACATCATGCTGCCGCCGCTGGCTTTGTGTTTGTTGGGTACGTGCTTGCATTCTCGCGGGTCTGATCTCTGGACTCCCTTGCAGCTTCTCGCTTGTCGCTTGCAGCTCCTTTTACCGACATCACGAATCGCAGCCTTTTGTCGTAGCTGTTTCGTAGCTCTAGCTCGGCTCAAGAGTGAGAGATCTCACGATCTTTAGGCGATGGAAAACTGCTTCAAATTCGTGCACTTCTGATCATGAGTTGGGCCCTAGAACGGGACTCCTTTCAGAATGCTGTTGTGTTTTAGTCTGTGCAATTGTGTAATGTGCAGCTTCAGGTCGACGATCAGCAGAGGAAGATCGCAGGAACGTCGTCGGAGCTGGAGAAAAGTGAGGAGTTAGAGAGATTGGGGGTAGTTGGGAGGCCGAGGAGACACACACACAGACAGTCGACGACGCGGCGGGGATCGTCGGAAGAAGAAATCATGGGTGTGTGTGCATCTAAGGCAGAAGAAGACGAGCAGCAGCAGCTCCACAAGTCGTCGAACAAAGCAGGATCGCAACAATGTTCACCAGCAAAGTTGATCAGCAGCGATAGCAGAGAGATCACTACTACAGTAGGGTTCAAGGCTTCGAGTTTGGACTCGCCTGGATCGTCGTCGTCGTCGTCGTCTTCGTCGGCAGAGGTGGGGGACATAGGGAAGCTGGGGACGCTCTTGTGCAGCAGCAGGACTACCACTAGACATGAGACTATGGACGTCGAAGCTGCTGCTGCTGCTGCTGCTGCTGCAGGTTTCGGCAGCGAAACCCATCATCATGAGAGCATGCTACAAAGAAGATTCTCTGGCAGCTCAACAGCTCTTGGCGAGATTTCCTTCACATCCTACTTGAGGTCACCTCTCATCCGGGAGCTTCATGACAGCTGCAGCTTGCATGGTTTTGATGCCATTGCCAAATCTTATGTTGAATCTGCTGGCAAAGCTGCAGCCCGTGACACCTTCATGTTTCTCAAGGAGAATGACCATGCCCAGCTCATGGGTACTAGTATAAGCACCACCCAGCTTTCCTCTGACACTACTAGGCTCCACAGATTCCCAGCTGTTCCTGATAGCAGCAGCTCCTCAACTCTTCAGCTGGATTATGCACACGGGGAAGCTGCTGCAGATATTTTAGGTGCAGACAAATGTTATTCCCAACCTGATCAAACCCATGATCTTGTCATAGACTTTGAAGTTTCTCCAGTGAAGCCAGAGCTGGTGAGTTGGAGTCCTGCTCCTCCTTCTCCTCTTCGTCCTCCTTCTTCCTCTTCTTCTTCAGTTGAGGCACATAAATCACTTTTCGAGGCTTGTTTTCCAGCAACTAGCAGATGGGCTTCAGTGGTGAATGCAGCCAGGCAATCTGCATGTCTACCTACAAGACCTTTGATCAGACTTCCAGCTGCAAATCATGTTACTGATAAAAGAAAAGATCAAGCTGCAGCAGGAGAGCAGGACTTTCAATGTCCCACAGCTGCAGGCCTGAGTTCAGATGAATCTCATGCCAGGCTGCTATCAAATAGATCAGTGCAAATCTTTGACAGTGGTATAAGATCATCTGCAACCCAAAATGCTGGAATTTCTCCAGCTTCCATTCAGGAATGTGTGGGTTGCCGTGGAGGTGAGAAAGGACTTGTGCAGTGGGTTGATGCAAAGAGTGCAGCTTCAAGTGCAAGATCTGAATCTTCGCCTGCTTCTGGCTGTTCACAACAACACAAGCGAGCAAATAGTCTAAAGTTAAGAACCTCAGATTGTGCGGTTCAATTCTCAACAGATCATGTTATGTCACTGTCCAGTTCAACAACAACAACAGGTGAGGATTTGGAAAGTCAAGGTTGCTTGGCTTGCTTTAGTTTGGCAAATGGTCTGCGCATGAACTTGCCTACAGCTACAGTGAAGGAGTCGAAGAGCAGTTCATCATGTAGTAGTAGCATCATGGTGTGCAGCAACAAATCCAGAGCTGTGCAAGCTGAGCATGCTGCTAATTATCAAGCTGGTTCAGACCTGCAACCTGATCATGATCCAGATGCAGATGCCTTCTTTTCCTTTCCAAGTTCACCATCTGCTGCACATGCACATGATCAGCATGAAGCTGTGATGATAGCAGCTGCATCTCGGAAGATCAATTACATTGAAGGTCCTCCTGTTGAATGCTTCAAGGACTGTATTGAGCCCTTGAAATGTGTACAGACTCAACAACAACAACAGGGTGCAAGAAGACTTGGGTTGAATCATCATCATCGTCATGTCCCTGGATTCTCCAAAGGTGCTGCATTTGGTTCTCCATTTCCAGTGCACTGTGCAACAACGACAACACACTCACGCTGCAAAGCTCAACAACAACAACTACTGCCAGACTTTGTTGAAAACAATCTCAAACTATTCTCATTGGAACAAGCTTGCACCTTGACTCTTGCTTGGAACTCTGTTGCCATGGATTCACTTAGAGCTAGCACTGCTACTACTACTACTGAGCCAGAGTCCTCACCAGAAACTTCATCCAGCAACCGAGATTCGGGATTCAGGGATCATGTGCATGATACAGATGATTCCAGTTCCGATTTGTTCGAAATTGGCAACATTCAGCCTGGCACCAGTATTGTGGGCTTCAATCGGCTCGATTTCCCACACCTTCCAATCAAGACAAGCTTTGGTGCCAAAGAAGTCCACTCAGAGATTTCATCACCACCGATAAGCAATCCGGGTAATTACTTTGTTTCTTTTCCCCATTCTCTTGTTCTCTCCGCATCTAAAGAATCAGGAGTTCAAGAGGGTATATGCCACAAACTGGTATAAAGGTAGTGGTGGTGCTGCTGCTGCTGGCACATGGGTTGCAGGTACTGTCAGGAATGCAATGAGGGGTGCAAGGGCTGCTGCTGTCCATGTGGCTAACACTAGAGCGAACTCACTGAAAGAGCAAACACAGCAGAAAGAAAAGAGTGCAGAGTTAGTGAAAGAAGCAATCAGCAGTTGTTATGCAGCTGCAAACAGTGGACAACATGGTCAAGGGATACTTCTCATGAAGCTTGGCCTGTTGAAGCAAAAGCATCTAGCTGGTAAGAACAGCACAACAGAGAAGCAGCAACGCTTTCCAAGTTCTCAAGGAAATTATAAGATCTCACCACCTATTATTGATTCAGAGAATAAACCAACTCCTTTTGGGACAACCACAAATGCAGCTGTGCCTGCAACTCTTGCTGGACAACGGTATTAACACAGGTACCGGATAGAGACAGTGGACCCACACAGGTTGGGAGTTAGCGAAGAAGCTCATAACTAAAAGAATTTATGGGTTTTGTATAAATGAAGCTGCTGTATTTCCTAATTTAGGAGTCAAAAAACACATGAGCTTTGGAGCCTTGCTTCAGAGAAAAATTCTAGGCAAATCTTTGAACTGGCACACTTATCACTAAGTGTAATTTCTCTGTCCACAAGTAGCTAGCAATCAGAGATGTTCAGCATCCAGCTGGAGACCTCCCATACTGAGCCCTAAACTGAATAGATTGTTCAAACATGAAGTAGAAATTACACCACTGTGAGAGATAAAAAGAATAGATATGATTTTTAAAAAGTCTGTTCCTGATTTGCAGTTTGTCCTTATTGACTTCACCTTGGAATATATGATTCTGAACTGATGACTAGAAGAAGAGAAACTTCGAAGGACTTGGAAAATCAGGCCATGGATCATCTACTCAATATTGCATTTGGATTCAAAAGATTCATTCAATAAAGAATCTCACATGCTTGCCTCTGGTATTGGCCCCTGTACCTGTTGATGTTACCATTTCGTTCCCCCTCGAGAATTGTAAGGTTTGCTCTTTGCCAATTTCATGGATTCATGGCTAAAGGTTCATTTTGTTGGTCTGACCCAAGAGGACTTGAAATTCAATTCGGCATATCTGATGAGCAGCCAAAACTGTGACGCTTTTTTGCCTAACCTTTGAACACAGAGAACCTTTTCCGTGTGTCTCCACATAATGATAGACCTTTGCGTCTGAGCTGAAAGTAGACCAGACAAGATCATCATTGGACAAATTGCAAGATTATGCTCAACTGTGTAAGGGTTGAAAAGCAGATTCCAAAACTTGCAAAACCTTGTGACTGTCACTTCCAAAAGTGTCACTTGCAAAAGCCAGACTCAACATTTTCCATGCATAATTTGTGAAGGTGTAATAAACCTCAATTAAGGCTCTCCCAACAGAAAGCAAGCATTTATAACAGTACACAAAATGACATCTGTAACTGTGGCAGTTATCCAACATAACAGCATGATCACACCTACTCAGTGTCTTTGACACAGAAGATGCAGGTCACTGCTATCTGGCCCAAGTGTAAAAAGAGAGTGTGGTAGAAGCAAGCCTATCTTTATGGTGCATTTAGCAACAAAGATCCACGAGTCATAAAAGCATGCAAAATCCTTGAACAGCTGTGTGCAGTACAAGCATCATTTAGAGCTCAATTACATTAAGAACCCATCTAGCACTGCCTGTGAATTGTAAAGGATCCATCAGGAAACTGTGCTAAATGACTTCTTGCAAGACAATCAACTGCTATATACAGAAAAGAGCTCACATCTTGCTATGCTCTCTGAACTTCAGCCTGGATTTCAGATGGATATATCTCCCGGGGTATTTGGAATATTCCCATAACCTACATGAACAAGGAAGGTTCAGACGTCCAAATCAATTTCTCTGAATTCATTGCTGCTTATTCGTATCCTTCAGGCTCCTTGATATCTGAGAAGCAGACCAATTCATAAGCATTGAATTAGTTCCCAAACACACCCAAAGGGATCCTCAGTCTGTTAGACATTATTCCTTACTCCCAGGAAACTCACAGGGAATTGTTTAGTGTAAATCCAATAACAACATGTTGCTGCTGTTGCTGTAGTGTCGATGCCAAATAACTGAATTCAATCAATATCAAGAACATGATCACCACATACTCCAAATGTTCACACTGTGGCAAAACCCTAAGCCAAAAGCCACCAGTGATATAAAACCACCCACCTCTTCCTTAAATGACTCTGAGTAGACCTTGAGCTGCTGAGTCAATTCCTCCTTTGTTTGAGCCCCTAAAACATAAACATGTGATTACAATTCAAAGCCTTAAATACTATTCCCAATCATATTGCACCATCAAAAATTATATAAAACTTCCCAAGCAGATCCAGAAGCTCCTAAGCATCCACTGGAATCATCACCCGAGGGGCAGGAGGGGGGGAACACACAAAAATGAACTTGGAAACACCTAAAGATGTTTGTTGAGAGTTCTTGCAGTCTCAACAAAGTCACAGAAACCTTCAGGAATTTGATATTGGTTCCAATGCATAACTCCATCTACAAGGCATTTAGTCTCCCTATTTGATGATGCAATGGTTGATAAAACAATGGAGAGCCGAGACACTGTGAACAAAGAATAAAGCTCTGGACATGACAAGTCCTTGCTTCTAGCCGTTCTCCAGTCTCTCTGGCAAGTTTGTCGCTTCCTTCAGATGATGGCTATTGCTCGTATATATAAAACCCTTAGACAGCAAGTTCTGAGCAAAAGAAATCCCCCAAGAGCACACATCCCTACTAGAGTTTTTTGATGATTGCGAATTATACCTTTTTGTGCCATCTCCTCGATAGCTTTTGACGACCTCACTGCAAACCTCTGAAAGGAAGGGCTGCACTTCAACAGAACGGGACACCATCAATGGAAATTCCTTGCCGTTAAACCCTTGTGGTCAAACCAAAACCCCTATGAAATCTCAATTCACTTATTGGAAGACGCAACCCGCTACACCAGTCTACACTGACGCCATGTACATGCCGCTACATGCTTCGGCTGAAAAAACGAAATCAAAAAACGCGCCAACGATCAGACACAGAGACACAGAGAGAGCGAGACAGAGACATAGACAAAGAGAAAGCAACTGCTCTCATTTTCGTACTTGTTAGCGAGTCGATCGACGATCAATTCATTCACAACGTACTGCACGACCCGCGCAAGGAAATTCCCTCGGCCAGACATCGTAATTCCGCCGTTCTCCCTGTCGTCGTCTTCTGTTTCTTCTTCTCCCGCGGAGCTGGTGCTTGAAGCGCGCGCGACAAGCTCCCACGGAAACCCTAATCACAAAGCCCCGGAGTCGAACCCCGGTGCGCGTTCGAGAAGATGACATATTACGCTCAGGAACTGTCTTGTGAGTTGAGAGGACGACATATTATGAGATGGAACTGTCGTATTTGTCGTCTTTCCATTCGACAGCCAACCATTATACTGTGGAACTGCATCGTGTACGTACCTACCTATTCGAGAGTTGAGTAAAGATTCAATAACGCCTTTCCACATCCACCCCCTAAAGGCATTATTAAACATATTGTGTCTCATTCCACGAGACATAATTTGCCTTTCCAACCACCGCCACAAACATTTAAATCATGGAACTGCTGCCAACAAATTATATCATGGAATCAGCCTCCTTGGGCATGTTGCAGCCTAACAACTTTTACCACGTAATTTTCTTTTGGTGGCCAATTTTTTTTTTCCCACCATTTTGCAAAAAATCTTTTGGAAAAGGAATATTCTGTCAAAAATTCCCTGTTTCTTTGGGGGGGAAAAATTCCCCAAAAAAAGAAAAAAAATCCCAAAAAATCAAAATCAAAATTTAAAAAATCACCACAGTTGCAACTTTGGAAACAAGAATATTTTTCCCCATGTCAATATTTTAAACAAATTTCTGAGATATTTTCCTTTGGTGGCCTTGCCTACTACCAAGGCCCTTAAGGATATTGTGTTTAGATTCATTATAGAGTATATACCTAGTAGTAGCTTAAGGGATTTTGGCACCTAGGTAGTAGGTCTATTTATTTTTATATGAGGATTTTTTTAATTAGATGAAATTTTGGCTTGTGTTAAAACTTGAGATTAGTTACAAAGTTATGATATCTTAAAGGATTTGGTTTCTTTTAGAGGGTTTTTTTATTTTAATGAAGATTATATTTTTGCATGGTGAAATATTTGAAATTCCATAATTCTTCTTTTGCCTTAAGATAGTTTTTAATGTAAAATGGCAAGGCCATAGTGTGACACACCCCTTGTTATTATTTGGGGTACTTTCTGAGGTAGAACTTGCTGCTCTAGGCTGGTGTGAGGTGGTTTTTCCCAAAAAATCCCATAGTGGGACTTTTTTTTTTAAAAAATGGGTTGTGCACAATGTTTTTTTGGGGGCAATTTTTTGGCATTTGGTAACCAAAAACAATTGAGAAAAAATACACCAATTTTTCCAGATTTCAAGTTTTTTTTTAAAAAAATTATTTATAATTTTTCCATATTTAAACAAAAGTTCCAGCATGTCACAAAAATATAACAACATTCTTAAAATTTTCTACTTTCCTCTCCGACTTTTGTAGCCAAATTTGGCTAATTCTTCTTGTGGATGATTGACATTGTGACTACATCACAAAATTGGAAGGAAACTCTAATTGTGCATCTTCAAAACAGTTTTATATGATTTCCTTGCACATACATTGGGTCATTAGAGTTATTGAGGAGGATTTTAGGGCAAAGATTTCAATTTGCTTGAGTCTTAGCGAAGTGCTTATTGTGAAAGTGGATTCCAATGAGACCATTCTTCATTGCAAAATGTCAAAAGTCTTGTAATAAATCTTTATTCATCTTCTGAAAATTGCATGTCATCTTTGAATCTCAATCCTATTTTGCAATTAATTTCAATATCACAAACAAACATTTTTCCTTCTTGTTAGCATCAAAGTCTAGGAAGTGAAATTTGAAATTGTCATTCAATGGTGTGTGTTTCAAGTTGCCACCCACATTCTTCACACACTACACATTGGAATTTAGTTGGTTATGATGTGAATAAAATTTGGTCAATGAATGTCTTCTCATGTAAGAAGAAGGTTTGAATTGAAACTTCAATTGTCAAACTTCAATCTCTTTGTGTTTTGTTTGATTTTTATTGTTGATTCTTGAATATTGTTCATGCATGGTTACTTACACATTGCACAAAAGCTTTGCATTTTCACAACACAAAAGTGCTTCTTTGAAAAACATACCAAAGTCGGACAATGGGAAGTGCATCACCAAGTCCAATTAATTCACCAACATCTATTTCAATGCAAACATCCAACATGAAGAAGATGATGTCAATAGCTTCTTCAAAAGGTTCGATAAAAACACGTGTGTCCATGACACCACCAATAAGATCATCGGTAAAAGGTAGGGCATCCTCAAGGAAATCGAGAGCTTCCATGAAAGCACCTAGGTTTCCAAATGTTAAGATGAGGACTGTGAGCCAAGTTCAAAGTCTTTTCAAAGATCGATCTTTGAGCGAAGTGGATGACTACATTCGAGATCGCACAAAAATTGAAGCCCATGAATTCCTTAAATCCCTTGCACCAGATGCTTCTTTTCTTCAGGTTTTCCTTTCATTTAACATGGACTAACCATAATTTATTATCATTCATCAAGGTTTTGAAAAAGTCCCAAATAGGGATTTAAATTTTTTGCCTTATAATGAAATTATTTTTTACCAAACAAACCTTCAAACAAATTTGGGTGTGAACAAAACCCACATGTGCAAGTGAATGTTGAAATTAAAAAAATTATAAGAGGCACTTTTGAAAAACATTTGTAATCAATATATACAAAGATTGACATTCTTAAAACTCAAAGAGCAACCTGAGCAAAGCAATCTTTTATAGTCATTATTATTATTTTCAAAATTTATATATCAAAATATGTCACCATTTAAAAGCTTATAATGTTATGTACTTGTCTTAAGGACAATTTCCATTGTGGTCAATTTGTTGCAAGCATGTCATGTGTTTTTTTTCAATTCAAATTATGTGTTAAATAAGAGTTCCCAAAACTTTGGCCACCAAATCATTGACAAAATATGACAAGCATTGGATTGATATTCTTGTTGGGTCAAGGTCTTTAAAAGGGAATCATCTATCAAACCCAAAAGAGAATCTTCATTATTGGAGGAGGTTGATGTAAGAAATGCAACCTATTGCAACTAATCGTTAAGTATTTGCTCATTTTCAAGGCTTTAAGAATCATGACTATGCATAAACTTATTAAACTAAATGTTGAGTGTAGAAATCATGTACATGCTAAGCTTTCCAAGTATTTGAAGAGGGACCAAGTTAGGAAAAGGAGTTTAAGGTTAAACATATGGTTCATTATTATATTACTACATTTGTTGTTAGCTCATTTGCAAAAACATTCAACCATGAATATTCCAAATAATAAAAAAAAATCATGTTTCACATATATATATATATATATATATATATATAATGCTTTTAGGTTGAACTTTTGAAACTTTGTTGAGAATTTGTGTGGCATGGAAAATAGAATGTTGTTACGGAAGCATTGGATGGTGTAAACCAAAAAGCAGCAGAAATTATTGAAGAAGGGATTGATATGGGTCCACCCACACCCGAAGATTTGGATGATGTTTGCGCGTTAGCTCCATTTCCTTTCATCCTTATTCTTGTATAATTAAGTTACCTCTTAATACCAATGCGAAGTTTCTTTTCAATGAATTTTGAAGTGTAATTAACTCAACATATTGTTGCATTATGAATTATATCAACTTTCTAGTTTTTCTATATTTTCATCCATGTAGGGTAGACCCATCAACCAATATGACATGTTAATACTCATTCTTAAATTAATATATTTTGATATTCTATTAATTGGCAAACTTCCCATAAGCTTTTTTTTTTTGAATGATTTTTTATGACAATTGGGATGTATTGATTAAGTTGATGCAACAATTCCAATAATTCCAATTGTGGATAATAATTTCATATAAATAAGTAGAAAGTATTGAATAAGAGATACGTAAATACAATGAATGTGCAATGGTTTGGAATAGGGAATGGTCGAAACATCCATTTGTGATGCCATCGGATGAAAAAGTTTTTCACATCCGAGCACTTCAAAAGAAAAAAGAAAGACTCGATTTCAAAAGAGATTGTGAGCGCTCAGTTGTGGATAAATCTACATTTGCTTCTCGATCCGGAGCAATTGTGGGTTCTGAAAGGCTCAAAAAGGTTAACACATTTCCTTATTTAATATATATAATAATTTTTTTTGCATAATATTTTAAGGATTTTTTTTTTTTTTGCAAAATGTGATTTTTAAGCAAATTTCTGCAACTTTAGTGAAATCAAAATTTTATTAAAAAACACCGGCAATAATGTGTCCATTTTGAAAATGAGGTAATGGCATGAGGGTGAAGAAATGGAACTCAAAGGTTTCAATTAACTATTCTTTAGAAAAATACTTGAAGGCCCCCAAGTCAAAGAACTTGTAACCATTGGTTTAAGGGTTTAGGGTTTAGGGTTATACTTTATAAAAGCAAAGAATCACATATATAGATCAACCACTACATCATTCTTTTCTTTGTTGGCCTTGCCTACAAAGGCAAGGGTATTGTGTTTAGATTCATTATAGAGTATTGTAGGTTAAGGGATTTTGGCCCCCGGGTAATAGGTCTATTTTTATATGAGGATTTTTGAAAGATGATATTTTGGCTTGTGTTGAAACTTGAGATTATTTATAGAGTTATAATATCTTGAAGGATTTTGGTTTCTTTTAGAGGATTTTTTGAAGATCATATTTTTGCATGGTGAAATATTTGAGCTTTCATAATTCTTCTTTTTGCCTTAAGATACTTTTTAATGTAAATGGCAAGGCCACAATGTGGCACACCCCTTGTTATATTAGTTTTGAATCACACACACACACACAATGTTTCAAGTAAGCAATCTTTTTATGAATGGTTTATCGATCGAAGATGAAATGTGTAGCAATTGAAAGATCTGGACAAAGCAATGGCAAACTTATTGCTCGAGTTGAAGCAAGCTCCTCCCATGCTACAAACTTGTTTTTACCACCGTGAAAAGGTAAAAAATCTTTGTTCGAGATGTTAATTGGAATTTTTAAAAAATTTGTTCATTGATTTTCATAATTGGTTACACAACATAATATCCTAAAGAAATCACATGCAATGATTTTTTTCCCTTTTTTTTTGACAAAATAATTTGGGAGTTGTCTTTTGTAGTGTAAATTCGCTGATTTTGCTAATATTTGGAATTCTTTTGCCAATTTTGCAGTATAATTTTTTTTGGGTGGGGGGGGACAAGAAAAGAAAAACCTTGATCTCATGCATAGAAACTTTTGGTGTGTAGGAAAGTTTACAAGAGTTTGTGGCAAAGAAGAGGGAAATCTTTTTTGTTCAAATGAGCTTGGACACCAAAAGGGCTGAAATTCGGAAACTTGAAGACCGAATATTTCAACGTGAAGAGGTTTGAGCTTTATGTAAATTATTTAATTTTTTTTCACTTGCAAACAAACATCAAGAATGGTGTGTGTTTCAAATTTTAATTCCTAATTTAGTGAAGTCATGGCAACAAATGCTAACTTGTAGTTTAAATTGCAATTTCATCATCATTCACACACACACACCAACAAAAAAAAAAAAAAAACTTACAAAAAATTTTACCTCAATATGTGAAAATCTTTCAAATAAACTTATCTATGAATTATTTGAATTTTTCGATCATTTTCATATGCATAATACTTTCTTCGATCTAAATCGACGATTTCATAATTTAGTGATTAATT
>Ga0116231_10000647_pt1 | contig 63497 bp, 48 predicted proteins | sample S1TSphgellanicum_2_FD_89695 | JGI IMG/M metagenome (GOLD analysis project Ga0116231, IMG submission 89695) | Host-associated microbial communities from peat moss isolated from Minnesota, USA - S1T2_Fd - Sphagnum magellanicum MG | ecosystem: Host-associated > Plants > Peat moss > Unclassified... | reverse complement strand
TTTTCTGTGTTAGTTAAATTGTCCAGACCTTTTTTATTTTTTGTTGGGTTTTGTTTTTTTTTTCAGTTAAACTACCCAGACCTTTGTTTTTTTTTTTTTGGGTGGGTTTTGTTTTTTGTGTCAGTTAAACTGTTTTCGAAAAATGGTGGAGGATCATGACACTAGTGACAATTTGCATATGAAACTAAATGATCCAATGCCTAATTCTTAAAATTGTATTGGCTCTAACAATTGAAAAGAACATTTGAAAAAAATGATAAATGTCATAGAAAATGTAGCCTTTTGACAATTATTTAGCATGATCACAATGAAAAAAATATAGTAAAGGAAATGATGGCAAGATGGCATATAGGCGAATAATCATCATGAAAAGAAATAAACAAAAAACCATTGAAACACCATTCACGATGTGTGAATGAGTGGTGTTGTGCGCTTTATGATTGGCACCCAACATTATCAAAACTAACAAAATCACATGCATAAATACTTGCACACAATGTTTGTTTGAACTTGGAATTATGTATTTGCAAATGTGTATTTTTTAAACATGAAATATGAAACTTCATAGCCATGCCCTAGGGATACACCACCCAAACATGAACAAAATAAAACCATGTTTAAACTAAATTAGGTTCTAACAATAAATGAACCCTTGTAGAAAACTTATGTCTTATAGTAAATACATTACATTGAACAAATAATTATTGTTATTTTATAATGCCATGTACCATGAAATTTTTGGTGTGAACATACAAGAAAATAGCGAAATTTAAATTCAATGCTTATGGCCTACAATGTTGAGGATATCTAATTTGCAAGGTTAAAATTGGGGGCTAAAGTCTAGGTTCTTGTGACCTAGACCCAAGTTGACACTCTTTTGTTGGAATTGGCACAAGAACTAAACTATGAAACTAACCTTTTGCTAGATCTAGAACAATGAAAAAACATTTAAAAAAAAAGGGTCAAGATCTTTAGGTAGGAAATTTGTTTTAAAAAAAAATTAATATGCAAGTGAAACTTTATTTAGTTAAGTATTAATTTGAATGATTTTGACTTGACATTTTCATGATTCCTCACATAAATATTCACTTTTGGAATTAGATTTTCAATAGTTTTAAAGTTATGAAAGTTTAAAAAATGAAGACAAAAATTGCCAAAAACATTCCTCCTCATTCACAACTCAATTTATGAAGACAACTATTGTTTCATTGAGAAACTTGACATAATGTTGAAAAGTTTTCAATGTTAAGAAAATGATGTCTTATATCGCAATAGGTTAGGTTTTTTGAAAGTTATGATGTTGATTCAACTTTAAGAATGCGGCTTAATAGTCTTGGAAATTTGGCCATTTTCATGTAATCTTGAAAAGGAGTTACAAAATATACATGAGTATTATCTCCCATAGTAGTTCAAGCCATGATGAAATCCATGTGATTTTTTGTGAACTCAATTTCGAAATTCTAATTGTGTTTAATAAACTATTTTCATGTAATCCTAATGAAAAGCCTTTTTGGTTCATTGTGTTCCCAATGGTTGTTCCTTTAACCAAAAGGCTCCCATATTTAATGGTATATATTTAATTTTGTAACATTGTGATGCCAAAAAGGGGACTATGGAAAAGCAAGTAGGTCAAGACAATTTTTTTTCATATGCTAGAAAGGTCTTGGGATCAAAACTAGGTGCTCATTATGTTACAACAATAGTATTTTTGGCCATGGTGAAAAGTAGGTATAGCAACACTCATGGTTGTGCAACACTAGCATCGATATAAGTATTGCAAAATTCATTACCAAAATATTTGAAACATGCAAACAAAGAACAAAGTAATCAATTTCATCCACCATTTCCTATCCACCTAACTTCCCAATGGGTTGTCCTTTTGCCCCAACCTCACTTGACCAATTTTGTAAGAAAAAACATTATCTAGTCAAAAAATGGGGCAATTTTATTAGACAAATTAAAGTTAGGGATCATAATAGTTATTTTTCAACTTCATCAATATTAATGAATTGACCCTCTTGCGATTGTGTAGGTATCATTTTATTTTTTTTCAAGTTCCTTGATGGAGCTAGGGTGGCAAGCATTCCCATGCATATTTCGACATAATTGGCAACAATATGCCAAGAAACTCTTGAAATTAAAGCCAATCGACATAAATGTGGTCATACTTTCCCCGAAACCATATTGTGGTTTTTAACCCATTTTTTTCAAAAGAAAGGATATTTGTGACATAATATTTCATTTTCGAAAAATTGTCACCTTTTGATAAGATTTTTGCAAAAAACTGACTAGCAAACATTAATTCAAATGTGTTTCCTTTAGGTTTGCTATGCACTACCATGTTGATGTCTAGAACTATCATTGTCATCACACATATATATCATATGACATAAAATTATCATAAATGGAACATCACATTTAAACCAAAAAGAACACTCACTTACAATACACTAAGAATCCAAGCCTAAAACAAACAAACCAAACAATATGCAAACAAAAAATGTACATCAAACAAAACCCATGAAAAATTTGTATAATAACTTGTGTGTGTTGGAATCTCCAATCATAAAAAATGATTCGAATCATTAAAAGTGATTTGAGACACATATCAATTAAGATTATATCTCACACATCAAATATTTTGAACCTCATTTGTACTTAGATTAATTTTGAAATAAAAATATAATTGATTATTGTAACCCAATTTAACTACTCAACTAAGACCTAAATAGGTAGCTAAACTAAAACACATGACAAGCTCCTTGAAAGTTTTTTGCATTCCAAAAGGGTTCCCTAATTTTAACACTAAGGAGTAGATTGCCCAAGGCAAATTTTGCCAAGTGCAAACCAATTATTATTTTTAATTGACGAAGAAGCTTCACCAAAAAGCGTAATACAAAATTAAGAAATTTGGAAATTATATGATTTTGGAGGTTTTGAATAGTTAGTTAGAAAAAAGAAACATAATAATAAAAATCACTATATTTCTACACTTGGTTTTTAGTTGAAATTTGAGCAATTTTTGTAATTGAAAATTCAACTAAAGATAAGATTTTTATGATAAGCTCCAGTAGGTAGTCAAGAACATACAAGGATTCTTGTTTCTTTCTTTTCTACTTTCATATTTAGTGTGTAGCCAAATTTGGCTAAATTATTTTTTAGATCATCGCCACTTTGACTACAACACAAAATCCTTAAATGAAACCCTAGGCACACCACAGTAGCATAAAATAATACAAGTAGGGCTTTGAGGACACAGACTCTTGGTGGTACTAAAGTTAAAAGTAATCCTTACTTTGGGCCTGACTCTGATCCTTAGTTTTGATCCCCGGAAGTGTAACCGGAGGGTATCAATAAGTGTCCAGCTTCGTTATCTTGCGGGCAGAAAACAAACCCTAAAATTGCTGCTGTGCTCTTGTCGTAGCGTTGCTTGTGTTGACAGACACACAAGGCCCGGAAGGATGAACAGGATTGACTGAGTGCAGGAGAATTGCGGGTAGGAGGAACGCTGGAGCTGAACTTAGGATGGAGTGCGCTTGCTGCTGTGGTGGTTTTGGTTAAGGACGCAGGAGGAGGAGGAGAAGGAGGAGGACGAGGTGTAGGAGGGAGGGAGGGAAGGAGGATTTAGGGTTAGAAGAGAAGAGATGGAGACGGATTTAAGAGTAGAGGGCGGGAGCATGATCCGAGTGGCAGTCCTGGCAGTCGGGGAGATGCCGGCAGCTCAGCTGCGGGATTATGTGTCCATGCTTGTGCAGCACACGCGAATCTCGCTTGCCAGTGTAAACCCTTACTACACGGAGCACCAGAAGAGCCCCTTCGCGCTGCAGCCGTGGGAGAGCGGGAGCTTGCTGCTGAAATTCTTGGTGGGCGGTGCTGCCAAAAGCCCTTGGGAGGATTTCCAAGCGCAGAGGAAGATACTGGGTGTCATCGGTCTGTGTCATTGTCCTCTCTCGCCTGATCTGGGGAGTGCGTATGAGCAGTTCCTGTCGATGTGCCGAGCGTACCCATCTGCCCAGGTGACCAGGTGCTTCGCTTTCCATCCAACCCACGCTCAAATGAGGCAGGATGACGAGAAGAAGAAAGAATTTCTGGTAATGTTCCCATCCACAGACCGTCAGAATCTGGAGTTCCACATGCAAACCTTGATGCGGGATTTTGCTGCATCGTTGCTTATGGCATTTGAGAGCTGGGTGCTGCATCTCAAGCCTGCGGGTCTCACTACTCCCCTGGATTCTCAAACCTCTCTCAACTCTGATGAGGTCAATAAGAAGAGGAAGCTGGGACGCGTGCAAAAGACGATAGGCGACTATTGTCTTCTTGCATGCTCACCTTCCGATGCAAATGCTCACTATGCCACTGCCATTGAATTGGCTCGCCTTACAGCTGATCTCCTATGGCATGCAGGAGCAGTTGAAGGCCATGTGTGTGCTCTTGTGCTGGAACGTTCGGGGATGAAGGATGAGCTGCTGGAGCAGGAGGTTCAGTTCCTGTACATGGAGGCAATCCAGCTTTACCGCAGGGCAACGGCATTGTCTTTTGAATTGGAGTCAACTTTGAAGCTAGCTCGATTTTTGTGCAGCAGAAAGGAGTTGGCCAGAGATGTTGTGGATTTGGTGGTGGGTGCTGTTGAGGGCTCCAAGACTTTGATGGATGCTAATGACCGGCTGGTGGTGAATGTTGAAGCAGCTGGAATCTTTGGTGCTCTTGGGTATGAACGCAAGGCAGCTTTCTATGCACGCCAAGTTGCTCTGCTGTACAAGCAACAAAACAGTCATTGGGCAGCTGTGAGCTCTTTGCAAGTCATGTCTGTCTGTGCCCACTATTACAGATGTGAAATGAAGTCCAGCAACTCTCTTGTTGATGGCCAAGATAAGCAAGGAGGTGAATGGAGCACGCTGCAAATGGATGTGCTCATGGACATGCTTGCAGCTGCAGTGCGGGCAGGCGATGCAATGGCAGCATGGAGTGCAGCTGCTCAGCTACTAAGACACCACTATCCCCTCATCACTCCACATTCTCAACTGGGTCTTGCCAATGCCCTCTCCATGGCTGCCCATCGCCTGCCTTCAGGCACTCGCTCCTCCTATGCTGTACTCCCCTTTGTAAGATTGCATTCCTACCCACCAATGCCAGCAGAAAGAGAGATTGTGAAACGCACAACTGACAAGGAGTGGTGGATGGGGCCTGCTTCCAGTGGACCTTTCATATACACACCCTTCATTGCAAAAGGAGACTCCAATGAAAAACTGCCAGTGATCTGGGTGGTAGGTGAGCCGGTGGAGGTTTTAGTAGAGTTGGCTAACCCTTGTGCATTTGAGGTGTTTGTTGAAAGCATTTCTTTGTCTGTGGAGCATGGACACTTCGATGCTTTTACCGTGTCTGTAACTTTGCCTCCGAGTGCTGGCCAACTGTTGTCATTATCAGGAATGCCCCTTTCAGTGGGCACATTGATGATCCGGGGCTGCATTGTCAAATGCTTTGGGATGATAACAGAGCATTTGTTTGAAGATGTAGTTGAGGGTAAAATGGTCAAGGGGACTACCTTAGCAGATCCTTTCAAAAGTTGGCATCGAGTGCACCATGCAGCTTTGTCCAACAAGGTAGAAGTTGTTCAACCATTGCCACTTTTGGTGGCACGAGTGGTGGGGGGTGAAGGAGCTGCTGTTCTGTACGAGGGTGAGATTCGTGAAGTGCAAATCAGCCTTTCTAATGCTGGTGTAGTTCCGGTTGTGGAGGCTCACTTGGCCTTAACTGGAAAACAGCAGCAGAACGTTGTCTCAATTGGGCACAGTATCTTAGAGGATGCTCTACCGCTATTACCAGGTGCCACTATAGTTGTGCCAGTGGTGCTGAAGGCAGGCTCCCCAACTCCAGAGCCAGATTTACGTGTGAATACAGTTAAGCCTTCCAATGATGTAGCAAGTCCAATGCTGGTCATTCACTATGCTGGACCATTGTCACAGGAGGGAGAGGAGATATCACCAGGTAGACGCGTTGCTTTGCCTCTGCAGCTACATGTGCAGAGAGGTTTGTGTCTGGTGCAGGCCAGGTTGCTGTCCATGGAAGTGGCGGCCAATATCAGCAGTGCAATTGTGGAGCCCATTTGCAGCAAGGATGCAGCAGCAGAAAATGGAGAAAGCTTAGTGAAAATGGACCCATACAGAGGGAGTTGGGGTCTCCGACTGTTGGAGCTGGAACTCTGGAACACAACAGATGTACTTTTTGAAATTACAGTGAGCAGAAAAGATGGTAGTGAAAGTGAGAAGTTGACAGAGGATGGAGAGTGCTTGTACCCAAGAACCAGAATTGAACGTGATTACTCTGCCTGTGTGCTCATACAATTGGAAAGGTTTAAGCTAGCAGGCCTGGATAAAGCCTCCCTCGCACGGGCTTCAGTCCGGAAAGATGCCTTGAGTAAACAATATGCCATGTCCAAGGATGTTGCAGACCGAGAAGCGAAAGCAGAACTGAACTCTGCCATAGAGGAGCTCAGTTCAAGAATATGTGTTAAATGGCACTCTGGTCGTAACAGTGCAGGAGTTCTGCCAATAAAGGATGCTCTAAGAGAAGCGTTGCAGGCATCTGCTCTAAAAATACTATTGCCTGATCCTCTGACATTTGGTTTCCGGCTTGTCAAAACCTCTGCAACACAGAATAGTACCTGTGAGGACACATCTCCTGAGAGCTACCCGAATTCACATAGGGTTGGCCTTTCAAAGGTTGAAGCAGAGGAGGACAGTGCTGTTACAAAAAGTAAAGGTGGTGGTGGCATTGCTGTGAGGGAATTGGCTCTCATTGAAATGCTTGTTCGAAATAACACAAGTGAGGCAATGAAAATGACACTGAGTGTCACATGCCGAGATGTAGCTGGCACAAGCTGCTTGGGTGCTATTGGCAGCAAGCCAACTGTGCTTTGGGCTGGTGAGTTTTGCCACTTATTTTACACCAGCATTAAGAATTACCTCAGACAGGGGGTTAAGGTTTGGATCTAAAGGGACATCTATGGAGCCTCAGGGCATGTTTTGACATGGGGGGGTGTGCATGTATTTTGCAGGAACTTTAGATGGAATGGAGGTGGAGGTGGGTGCAGTTGGAGAAGTGGTGCACCGCTTTGCTCTTTGCTTCTTAGTGCCTGGCCAATACACATTACTGGGTGCAGCAGTCATTCAGTCCCAGACTTCTCATGACTCATTGTGCTACAATGGGCCTCCCTTTGCGGTACTTGTTGCTGGTGCCTCTTGATTCATCCAGGCCAGAGCATAAATCACCAATTGAGACATGGTAGTAATTTGCACAGCAGCCTGTAAATGCGATAGTGAGTGCCTGTTTGTGCACTGAAATCATTTTGTTAACACATTTGGGTTGCCTGTAATCCTCTCAAGACTCCACGGTCCAATGCACCATTGATTACCCACAAGCTGCAACCAATTGCTATGTCTATATTGAACACTGGCAAGCTGTGGCTATGCGCAGAATCTTCTTGGCTCAGCTCACTTGGTGTTGCAGATATCAGTGGTCTGGTGGTACATTAGCAACAAGTGACAGAGAGATGTGCAAGAGTAGTAGTACAAATGACTTTCAAACGCTAAAATTCCACCTTAGTGGCCAGGGAATGGAATTTTTAGAAACCACTATTTTTACTCTCTGGCAATTCACCTTCACAGAATAATGGAATCCTACAGGCATGACCTGTGCTCTGTGATTTGTAGCTTCACAGGGCTCAAAACTGGCATTGGCCAAACTTTGCCTTTGAGTGATATTTTTTCTGAATTTGTTTAGATTTTAGGAAGAAACAGATTTTAACATTTCAGTAGCCTACAAATCCTGGGTCTTTATAGTTGTGAGAAAACCTATTTTGAAGTCCACAATTTGTTTATCCCAGGGTACAATTGTTCATGAGTCTCTAGCCTTGAGCATGTTGACAACATTGTCACTTGTCAATTTTTTTGGCATATTGTATGTATATTTAGGTTGCACATTTAAAATACCTTTTTTTTTTTTTTTCCTCTGTTGACCATTTTAAATCAAATTTCAATTTCTCTTTTTCCAGTTGCACTTTTTAATTAATCTTCTATTTTGGTCAATTGTATATGAAATTTTTGGCTGCATGCTTAAAATTCGTTTCTAATTTAATTTTTTTGATAACTTGTTTTTCTATTTAGATTTGGGTCACAGATGTAAGATTTAATTTTAATTCCAATTGTTCCAGTTATATACCTATCATAGTTTTTTGGTGTTATATTAAAAATTTCAATTTTTGGGTCATGTGTATTTATTTAGGTTTTGGTCATACATTTGAAATGTATTGGAAATTTTGAGTTGTTTTTTTTCTCACACATTTAAATTTTTCCTAATTTGTTTTTTCTTTCATTGACTCTTATGTAGTTTTTGGTTGGGTGGTTAAAGCCCTTTGTAGTTTTTCTTTTTCTTTTTCACACTTTATTGCCATTTCGTTCTTAACTACCTATGGACCTTCACACCACAAAACGTATCCCCTAGGTCACATTCAGCCTCCTAGTGAGTCACTAGGGCAAGGCCCTACTCCAAGTAAGCCCCTCAGAAAAGGGGCCCATTATAAGAATTAAGGTCCTACACAAGTTCGATTTGCAGCTTGCGTTGGGCCCTCAGTCTTAGAATGACCCCCTTCTCAATCCTTACCCTACACCTATCTACCTAAACCACCAACAAACTCTTTAGGGTCTATAGACATTGAAGAAGACCTCCACAAGGTCCTTGCGCAAGGGCCACAACAATGTTAGGGTTTAGAGAATCTGGGTAATACCCTCAAAGAAGGGACATTCTAGGAATTTGAGCTCCACGTATGCCTGGCTCACACCTTGCACTAGGCCCTTGCTCCCAAAACAACTCCGTTCTTAGTCCTTATCCTACACCTACTTACTTATGCCACCGACATCAGAGCCTAGAGACATCAAATAAGACCTCCACAAGGGTTGTGATGGCTTTAGGCTTTAGAGAGCCCAAGTAAGCCCCTTGAAGAAAGGGTCTATTTTGGGAATTGGGGTCCCACTCATGGTTGACTTGCACCTTGCATTGGGCCCTCATTCCTAGAACGATCTTATTTTCAGTCCTTACCCTACAGCTACGTACTTATACCACCAACACACTCTTCAAAGCCTAGAGACGTCAAAGAAGACCTCCACAGGTTGGTCCTTGCACAAGGGCCGTGACAGTGTCAGGGTTTAGAGAGCCTGGGTAAGCCCCTCGAAGAAGGGGTCTGTTCTGGGAATTTGGGTCCGACACATGATCGGTTCGCACCTTGCGTTGGGCCCTCGTTCCCAGAACGACCCAGTTCTCGGCCCTTAGGCCACCGACACGCTCTTGAGAACCCAGAGACGTCAAAGGAGACCTCCACAAGCCGGGTCCTTGCACAAGGGCCGCGAGGCGTAAGGGTTTAGAGAGACGCGAGGAGGAAGCTGCAACTCTGCGTGTTTCTCTTCGTCCCTCTGTTTTCTAAAACTTGCTGGATCTATTGGGGTTCACGTCATAGAACGCCGGAGACACCTAGCTTTGCATCAGACCCGAGCACCCATCAGTGAGTCGGAGGAAAAAGAAGAATCGCTCTGCAGGACTGGGGGAGCGGGAAGGTTTTCAGAGTGGGAGAGTGGGTGGGTGGGTGGGTGGGTGCGTGGTGATCAGTCACTCTCTCTCTCTCTCTCTCGCTGTTTTCCCCCCCTCGTTTTGGAAACTTTTCAAGAAAGAAAAAGGGGGCAACGATGGCAGATCTTGCAGCTCCGCATCAATTTGGGAACATACTACTTGGTGGTCGAGGAGGCACGGTGCGATGCTGCTGCTGCTGTTCCCTTATTGCTGGTCTTTTTTCCTTTTTTTTCCCCAGCTGTTTCTAACCGACAGAATTGGTTCCTTAGGGTTTAGCACTTCAGGCAGGCGGAGTTCAGAACTGGAACTTCGGTGGTGCTTAAATGTCATATTGGGTCCTTAGGGTTTAGAACTTCAGGCGGAGTTCGGAACTGGAATTTTGGTGGTGCTCAAATGTCATTTTGGGTCCTTAGGGTTTAGCACTTCAGGCAGAGTTCAGAACTGGAATTTTTGGTGGTGCTCAAATGTCATAATATTGGGTTTGTGTGTGTGTGCCTGTGTGCAACTGAAACAGAATCCGGGGCAATTGAGGATTAATCCAGTAGGGTTTTACTGGCGGAAGATAGGGGGTGGCAAGGAAGTTGAGGTGCCAAAAAATGAGATTTCTAGCTTGAGCTGGACTCGTGTGCCCAAGGGATACCAGCTTGGTGTCAAGTTGAAGGCTGGTCAAGATGTCAAGTTCAATGGCTTCCGAGAGCAGGTTGCAATGGTCATAAACATTCTGCTGTTTCTTTTGCACTGATGATTTTCAGTTATTTTTGTTTTTGTTTGGCTGAACTAAACCCAGATAGGGTTTTGCTTTCTTCCAATTTTGTAGGACATGACAAGCTTGAGCACATACATAACTGTGAACATGGGGATTGCCCCTGAAGACAAGCCACTTGCCATCAGTGGCCGCAATTGGGGCGATGCTGTCTTAGAAGGTTTTCTTCTCTTTACCATTTCGCTCTTAGGGTTTGGTCCCAATTTTGTTGCAAACCAGTTGTAGGTGGATTTTTGCAGCAGGATTCAGGAAATGTTATTGTTGTTGTTGTAGGCTCTTCCAATATTAGTTCATAGCAGGGTAGTGATCATGCTGAGATGGTGTCAGGCAATAGTCTGGCATTCACTGTGGGTGGCAAGCATGCTTTCGATGTCTCGATACCCGATGTTGCACAGACACAGATGCAAGGCAAGAATGAAGTGGTACTCGAATTCCATGTGGATGACACTACTGGTGCAAATGAGGTAGGTTGCCAGAGTAGAGTTTTCATTAAGCTTTTTTGCATATTTGCTGAACAACATTGTCTTTTGGAAATTTATGGGCCTTGGAACTTTTCTGTTTGAAAGTTTTTGGGTGAAGCTGCTATTCCATGACATGACACAGAGAAAAAGGCCCCCCTGTGAAGAGTCTGAAGCCTTGAGATTCCATTCTCAGAGGTTCCATTATCTATTATCTGCTGTTGAATACTGCTGACTGAACCTTCCTTGCTGACACCTCTGACAGCTGACCTGTTTATATCTAGCAATCCTGGTGAAGTTGGCTGATCAGGTTCCTATATAGTAGTGATCTGTGTCCTCAACAGCATAGAAACAGGAGGACAGTTTCAGCATACCTTCATAAGTGGTTGCGCTAGACTTTTGAGGAATTGTGACTTTGCTGGCTTTTGCAGAAAGATACACTGATGGAGCTAAGCTTTCATATCCCATCAACAAATACCTCTTATGTCGGGGATGAAGAGCATCCACCAGCTCAGGTGCCCCACAATTACTCTTCATGCTTTCAGTTTGATTGTGGATACAATTCACATTACAAAGATTCTGTTGGAGCATCTAGCCAATAGCTGAAGTGGTTGGGAGTTGTGACCACCTTGCAAATGGATGTGAGCCATCATGCTAGGTGTGACCCACAAGAGCCAACTCAGCCAACAAAAGCTAGTCGGGTCACTAAAAAGGATATGTGGTTACCTGGGTTTAAACTGGGAAGAATGGGCATCCACAACCACAGACTGTAACAATGTGCCTGTGCCTGATACTGGCCTTGCTGTCTAGCAGGTTTTTCGTGAGAAGATATTGTCTATGGCCGATGTTGGGCCCTCAGGTGCAGAAGCCATTGCCTTGTTTGAGGATGTTCATATCCTGACACCAAGGTATGCTTGCTTCAGCCTTGACCTAATTTGATTTAGCCATACAGGTTTGCAATGTATGTTTGCTTGCATCTATATCTTGACAGTTGGTTGAGATTGACTCCATCTAGTACATTAATCATGCTTTTAGTATCAAGTTCTGAGTATGTTCCTGCTACATTGGACTGGTTTTCAAGTGTACTCTGAAATAATGATTGCATTTATGAAGCTTGAGGTAGTTGAATATTTGCCAAATTTTGACATGGGTGCCACTAGGCTTGCATTCAAAGGTTAGGGGGGTTTTAATTGTTCCATCTTTGCATGTAGGGGTCGATACAATGTGGAGCTGCATTCATCATTTCTGCGTCTGCAAGGACAAGCAAATGACTTCAAGATTCAATATAATAGTGTTGTCCGCCTTTTTATCCTTCCAAAGGTGTTCCCTTAAGTTTGCAAAACTATTAATTGTTGTCACTGTTGTTTTGCATCTACATTTACACGAGGCTTGACTTTTTGTAGTTCAGCTGATATTGAAATGAAGGTCTAATTTGAGAATTATGACAAATTGGTCTTTTTAAGAATGAAGTTTACTCTTTGAGATTTCTCCTAGACCAACTGGGGGTACTTAGATTTGTGTCTGAAAGTTTCAGCATCTTCACAATTGTTCTGTACAGGGCTTCACTCTGCATTTTGATATGCTGAGGCTATAACTGGTGCAACATATTATTATTATCTAATAATGCAGATTGTATACTGCAGAGCAATCAACCACATACATTTGTGGTGATTACTTTGGACCCTCCAATACGAAAGGGCCAAACCTTTTACCCCCACATTGTGCTCCAGGTAAAAGTCAGTTTACCTATGCATGATATGTGTGTTTTGTTTGGTGGTCTATTGAGTGGTCATTTAGTTAAGTGGATCTCAGTTGGAACCAATTTATGGCACTTTGGTGGGTCACTGAGGAATTGCTAGCATGTGCATGTAAGTGATGATACTCATTTTTCATTGCTGATGCCAATGTCTCTATGCATATTCCTTTGGATTATCAATACACAGTTTCCTTCAGAGGAGATAGCAGAGTGTGCTCTTTCTATGAATGAGGAGCTTCTCAACACTAAATACAAGGACCGGCTTCAACCATCATACAAGGTCTCTTGGTTTTCAAACCTTCCTACTGACATGTATGTTGGGAGTTTCTGTAGTTCACCTTCAGAGGTTCCTTGCCCTGTTACTGTTGCTTGTCATGTATTATTCGCAGACACCCATTTGTTTCTGTGGCCTTGGTGTTACTATTATATGTTTCTGAACTCAGGACATTGTGTGCATACAGGATTTGTCACATGATGTGTTCTCACAAATTTTACGGGGGCTTTCGGGGGCCAAAGTCACCCGACCTGGAAAATTCCGTAGCAGTCAGGATGGGTATTGTGTGCGAGCTTCACTCAAAGCAGAGGAGGGCACATTGTACCCTCTGGAGAAGAGTTTCTTTTTCCTGCCAAAGCCCCCAACACTTATTCTTCATGAGGAGGTAGTAGGAGCTTGACCATATATCCATTGGACTAGTTCATTGGAGATTGGAACACAGAAAGAAAGTATCATTTGATTTTCCAATGAGATGTTACCAGTTTAAGTCCTTTTTTCTGGTCTGGTGCAGATTGAGTATCTGGAGTTTGAAAGGCATGGTGCAGCAGGCACCAGCAGCATATCTTCGCACTACTTTGATCTTCTCATCCGTCTGAAGAGTGAACAGGAGCACCAGTTCAGAAATATTCAGCGTAATGAGTACCACAACCTCTTCAATTTTATCAGGTTTCCCTATCCCTTTCTGGCTCCTTCACCTACATTGAGTACCATCATCTGCCTGCTGTTGTAATTTGAAGTGTTTGAAAGTTCTTTTGTCTCAGTTGTAGTGGTTTGATGTAACAACCCTTATGTCACTTGCAGTTCCAAGAGTTTGAAGATCATGAATTTGGGAGATGCACAAGGTACAAGTGGGGTGGCAGCAGCACTCGAAGGATCAGATGATGATGGTGTGGACCCACATCTCAATCGCATCCGAAGTGAACGTGAAAGTGGGGCTGCAGGGCTTGGTGCTGAAGACAGTGATGAGGAGGTTTTCCCTCCTCCTTGCTCTCCCTTCTCCTCTGAAACCCTCTACGAACTAATCATTATAATTGCTTTCCTGATATACTGTCAATATGTCAAAGGGGTTTGCTCCACTGTTCAATCTCCTCTCATGTTCCTCTTTAAAAGCACATGCAAGCCAAGTGGCTGTCCATCAGCTGCTTAGGAGTTGTGTGGTTTGTCTGCATGAGATGAGTGCAGGATGAGGATTTCGTGGCAGAGAAGGATGATGCTGGGTCCCCCACAGATGAATCTGGGGGGGAGGATGCAGATGGTAGTGATGATGCTGAAGCTGATTCTGAGGTTTGGTTTATGACCCATCATTTTGGTTACAAATGTGGTTCTCTCCCTGACATGCAGCGTTCTGCTGTCTCATCTATTTTCCCCAGTTCCAATTTCTTGATTTCTTTCCTCATGTGCATTATAGATTTCATCGATGCATAGCAATCTGGAAAGCCCCAAACCAATGTTTGTGCTCTTGTGTGTGTGTGTTTTCTCTCATTCTTTACTGCTTTTACTGGTCTATCCAGTAGTATGAATGCAGGTGTTCTTGTTGTAAACAATTCTCCGATCATTTGCTGATTTGCAGGAGGATAGGCCGGCCAAAAAGGATAAAAAGAAGAAGGAAACCATATTGACCAAACCTGCAGCCAAGAAACGAAGAAAAGAGAAAGATAATGAAGATGGAAGCAAAAAGAAGAAACGGAGGAAAAAGGATCCAAACGCACCAAAACGGGCCCTCAGTGCCTTTATGCGCTTCCAGCTAGCTGAGCGGAAGGTACACTTCTGGACATCCTCACCTGCCCTCAGACTTCTTTGATGACAATTACAGCTGCTGCATTAGAAGACTAGAGCAGTGAGGATCATAATAGACCTGTGCTTCTTGGCTTGGCAGAGAATGAAAGAGGATGGAGACCAGCCAAGCATGGCATTTCAGGAGGTTTCAAAGTCCATTGGTGAGAAATGGAAAAGAATGTCAGGTATGCCACTAATGTTGATCACTCTATGATGGGTCTCCTCTTTTCCAAATGGGTATATCTTTTTCCCACATTAACTGCTGCTCTGTAGCTCTGAATTCAGGATGTGTCAGAAAGATCTATGCTTAGAAATGGAAGAGTTTATAGTCATTGTTGCATGAAGTTGAGTAGTATGGCCTAGAAAGCCAAGAACTCCGGAGGTTTTGTTGTATCTGCAGGCCTCTAGAATTTAGCAGTGTAAATAGTGAGCTTGGGGGATTGGGTCTTAAATTCGATCCTCACTATGGTTTGCTTTTGTCTGCTGCAGCTAGAGGTTTTCAATTTGAGCCAATAGCAGTCCTGATCTCTGTGGTTTGACCTTGTACAGCAACTGAAAAAGAGCCTTACGAAGCTGAAACAAGGGTTGATCAGGAGCGCTACAAGAAGCAAATGATAGGCTACAAAAGTGGTGGAGGACAAATAGAAGCAGATGTGGAAGAATCTGAAGGCAGTGATGATGATGAGTGAGTGAATGAAATTAATGAATGATTCACCTTGTGCAGTCGGGAATTGCGATATCAAATCTTCCTACAAAGATGAAATGAAGCTCATGTTTATGTTACTATGTTCATGTCTGAAGATTCAAGTGCTCTGGGATTTGAACAGGGGAGTGAATTTTGTCAGTCACGGTCTTGTTGGGTTAGTCTCACCATGAATCGGATTGTAAGACTATGAACAGTCCTGCAACAATCTGCTACTTGGCATGATGTAATCACAGCCCTGCACTGAATGAACTGCTTTGAAAACGTGTATTTGCTATATGTGGTCATGTTCTAATTAGGATATGATTGTCAATATAGCAGTCTGCAAGGTAATCTTGCAAAGCTCTTCAACATTTGAAGTTTTGAATTTTGACATTTTGGTTAATAACTTAGGAGACTTGAACATTTAAAGTTTTGGGTTTTGACATTTTGGTTCATACTGTAACTGAGGAAACTTGGATGGTCAAAGTTTTGTGGGTCTGTTATAATGGTGTTGCATTTTGTATCATTGGTCTTGTTTACGTCTCTCTTCTGGTAATGATGAAGCAACCAGCCATTTGATTTATGTGCTGAACCATCATTGAGAAGAGGCTCAATGCTCTTCAAGCTTTCTTTTTGAAGGCTGTTCAGTTTGATTAGAAGGTACATCTTAACAATGGCACAAGTCATGACATCGACATATACATAATATATAATCTATAATGACATAAGTTGCTTTTTAGTTTCTGATTTTTCATAAAATTAATATCTTAGACTTGCAATCAGGGTTTGTTTTCAATTTTGTGAGGTAGTGAGGTAGTGGTGATCATCCACAAGAGGAGTTCGCCAAATTTGGGCCATTTTTCCTGAAAAGATCTTTTGCATGAGTGGCAGCCCCTTAGAAGCACTTTAAAGGATGTTTTGGTCACAGCCTCTGTTTTTGGTCACCCAGTTGCAAAAACTTTGCCACAAAACAAAACAAAGACAAACTGCAACTTGCAGTTTGCATGAATAAATGATGAAATTAGTTGAGACTTCAAGGTTTGTGTGAGAATTGGTTGACCAAACCCTGAAATAGATGAAAGCTTGAAGTGTAACTTGGAGGTGAAGGATTTGCCAAAACTGTTGATCACAACCTGGAATTTATAGATCATTCCATTGAATTTAATTGGCCAAATGATACTGGGCTGTTGGCTCTGGTTAAAGGGCATGAATGTGTGCAGCATAATAGGTCAAGGTGTTTTCATATTTGGAGGAAAGTGAATGGAGAAGCCCTGATGCAAAACCATTTTGGTATTGGTGAGCAGCCTGTATGAGGGTGCAAGGTTGAGATGGGATGTTGATTTGTTATCACTGTGTGGCAGCCCTGGTTTTGAACAAGTGTCGTCTGGTTATCCAGTTGAGTCCGGTTATCAAAACATGTATAAATGGTGGATATGTATAGATACATATCCTGAAGTTGTGATTTATACAAAAAACAAATGTTATAAATTTCCAGCAGATGTCATTCACTGGTATATCTTGATGCATGTTCCCCATCAAGCAGATTTTTTTCCCTAGTAACCTGATACATTTCCATATCCGTCCTAATATGTGCTTGTGCTCCAATATGTATCCTATGAGCTATGCATATCTGGAATTCAGGGTTTCAGGTTTTTTAGGGTTGAAGGATATGCATATGTGCCTTCAGCCCTTTTCAAGCTTTCATGTCTGGGTGGCCCAGATACACAAAGTAATGATAGAAAGGTAGGGTGAGTACAAATTCTTTTTGTTTTGTCATCATTGTTGCTCATTGTGCAATGATGAAACTTGACAAAGCTTGGTGTGACAACAAGTTGTTTCACTTTCAACTTTTTACATTTCTCCTTGTGTAGGTGTGAGTTCCTCTTGCTTCTCTTCATCTTGATGTGTTGTGTTAGCCATTGGTGAATGCAAAGGCTTCAATTTTTTATTTTTTTATTAGTGAATGGCTCTAAGGTTTTTTTTTGTTGTGCTTTGAGTTATTTATTGTGCATTATGCTCTTGTAGAATCAAATGTGAAACATCTAAATGGTTTTTGTGCATTGTGCTATTGTCGAATCAAAATTGGAAGTTTAAAATGATTTGTTGTGCATTGTGACCTTGTTAAATTTAAAGCTCTAAGCCAATCTTTAAATCTATCAATTGTTCAACACATGTAGTACATTAAGTGAACACCCTTCTAACTTCTAACCCTTTGCATTCATTTTCAAAGTTTTTTTGTTTTTGTTCCTTGTGCGAAGGATGGGGTTTAAGTTTTTTGTTGTGGGTAAGGCGTAGGGATTTTGTTATGTGAAGTTTAAACAAAAGTTTCATCCTTTTGATGTTGTCAAAAGTGTGGGTGGAGTTGATTTCAACTTCTTTGATTTAACAGTCTTGAATATTATTGGTAGCATGTTAGATGTCAAGGGTGTGTTTGTCAAAGTTGTCAAAGACACGAAAAATAATGAGAACAAAAGTTAAAGGAAAGGTTTAACTCTAATTTTCAAACAAAAAACGAGACAAGGTTATGTGATTAAAAAATAAGAACACAAGAACTAAGAATAAGAACACGAGATATGCAAAACAAACATGAAAATTGATTTTTATTATATTAACATATGTAAACATGAACATGAAAAGAACATAACAAGGTTATGTTGCAAGATCATGTTTAAAACTAATGTTAAACAAACTGAAAGAAATGAGAGGTCTTATTTTTATACCCTTTTAAGGACTTAGTTCAAGGAAGCTTTCAAGAAAACTTATGTGTGTGCATCAAATAAAGAAACTTTTTGAAAACCTTCATAATTAAAAGTTGACTATGAATTATTTGCAACTTAACTAAAAATTAATTAAGATTTAATTTGAAGTTAATTGAAATTGATTAGGAATTAACAATGACTTAATTATGAATATCTAAAAAGGAACTATAAATGAATTACAACTTAACTAGAAGTTAATTGAGAAGGAATGAAACTAAATTGAAAATTAAATACAAATACATTAAAGTTATGGATGAACATTCAAATGAATAAACCTCATGACATTGTCATCTATGAAAAAACCTAATAATGAATAAGAATTCAAGTTTGGGATTCCACATAGGAGATTGATATGGACATAAATCCTCATTCAAGTATAAGATGGAATCATGATGCCTACTAAAATGGGATTCATGTGGATGTGAGAGCCTAACCACATCGAGATTCAACATTATTTGAGACTTGGTTATTTGGTACAAGGCTATTATAAAAACCAATTCATAGGAACACACGTTTAGAAAGGATATTCACATCAACATGAGTTCTCAATTAGAACAAGGATTAAGGTGCAATCACATTGACTTGAATGTAGTTTAAACAATTCTCGCAAAGCTTTGGAGTGTCTTACATAATAAACTGAGCATCACATCCGATTTTCTTATAGCCCTCATCAAGACCTTTCAAATGCCATATGAATGTCATGATTTAGACACAAGTTACTCCTCTGCTCTAAGTAGTTTTGACTTAGTTTGATAGTTTATGTCCCAACTTATCAATCACTCATAACTATTAGGAAATGAATTTTTATGGGGCATGCAAATCATAAGATATAGTTGCTGTATTTGAATGTTTTTGAACAATACCAAGGTTACTCAATTCAGACAAGATTTGATTTATGAAATCTGATTACTCACAAAGAAAAGAAGAAAGTTAAAGCCTCTTCCTCATGGTTTTCATTATTTGAGACCAATTTAGCTCAAGGTTGTGAGATCATTATTGTGTGAACCAAAAGGTTAGGAGAATACAGTTGAGATAGAATGGTGTCTGGTGTTGGCATGTGAAGTACATGATGTAGCAAGTATCAATGGACTTTTGCATCTGGAAGTAACTTTGTCAAATTGATTTTTATTGAAACTCTGCTGCTTCAATGTTTTGAATATGATAAGATCAGAGATCAAATCCAGACCTTTAACATGAATAATCAGAATACAATCAAGGCTATATTGCATTCATTCTGTGATCAGAAAACAAAGCAAGGTAAGTAATAATAGTAGATCCATCCACACCCGGTAGGAACATGAAAACATGGACATTAACATGATTTCTAGTAACATAAACTTTTGAAATTCAAATAGAAAGGAAACTAAGTTCCATGGTTATTCCTACCTGTCTCTCTAGTGTCATATAAACATCATAAAGTTCAAATCACCCCAGATTGGATGCAGATACAATAGTTATGTAGGATGTTGACTACATTTGTGTAAAATACAACATTTTGTTGTACTTAATTAAAGCTTAGAGTGGAATTTTCAACATGTACACTAGGCCAATATTTACCCTAGTCATGCTACAGATGCTCATTAAGTGGTTAAATGCAGAATAGCATCAATTTGATGCAACATTTATTGTGGTTTCATTAAGTAGATTGAGGTTTCAGAACAAAACTACATTATATTTTCCATCAAGGAATGTTGCAACTTCATGTACATTTAGTCAGGAACCAATCTAAAACTCCCATGAATTACACAGAAGGGTTTTGGGTTTGCATTTACACCAGTGTTGGTCTCATATTGACTTATGCACACACCAGTGTCATCCTGGTACTTGGTATTTTAAAAACTTCCAAAGCAGCCTGGTGCTGATATTGGGTCTAAGACCGATTTCTCACTGGTATGAAGCAGACATACACCTGCCTATTGAAATTGGTATAAAGCAGGAACATACCTAGTTTTACATTTTCTACCTCGGGTCCCTACCAGGCTGGTACCAGTACAGGGCTGGTATTGTCTCAAATCATGCTAGCCTGGTAGAGTACTTCATATAGTACTTCATAAACCTCCGTTCATACCAATATTGGTTTACGCAAAGCTCAAAACAGTGCAATTTCTCTGAAGAATGAAAGCTTGAATGGTGATTGATGTGTCAAAGAAAATATTGTACAAAGGGTTATACTAACTGTGTGGTCAGACAAATACTTAGTACTGTGGAAGAATCCAAATTTTTTGAGAGTTCCAACCATAGAGTCACCTTAAGAAAATTACCCCATTTGTTTGTGCAAATCACAAATACTTGGTACAAGAATGACTCCAGCTCTTTAGGTGAGATCTGGTACCCCAAATGCAACAGCCACCCAAATCAAAAAGCTTCACAAGCACCTCTGGACAATGCATAACTCTCTACATAACTCTCCTGAGAGTTGAGTATAAACACAAATCCTAAACCCTAAAACAACAGTGCTAAACCTGAGAATCAACTAAAAGCGCAAACTCCAAACCCTGACCCCTTCTCTCTATACATGCATTCTATGAAGAAGAGTAGCTGACTGCAAAAGATATTTCGTCTTCTGCAGGCAACCTTATCATTTGGATCCATTGCAGTAAAGTGTGGTCTTAATTCACATCCAAGAACTAGAAAAGGTGTTTTCCATGTAGATAGACAGTAGCTGACAAAGTGTATCACCAACTGTAAGCATTATTGGGAGAGCTTTATCAGGATCATCTCAGTTCTCTAACTAACAGAGGAACCAATGAAGAATGCAGGTGACTTCAAATCTAGTCAATTCTTTTGCAGCTGGTGTCACTCTACAAGTGACATGAATCAGATGTTCAATGATCCAACGGACCGTTGACTGCTACTGAATGGTGCCTCTGCATGAAAGCATTATATACGACTAGGCATGGTATCAAAAGCAAGCCCATTCCAGGGCATTGCAGAAAAAAAAACCTAGAGAAACTAGCTCTCCAGTCTGCTTGTCTCTAGAAATAGAAATAGATGGCTCCTGATTTGAATTTACCTGGCAGACTCTGCCCTAGAACAGCTCCATCAGAGGAGAGAGATAACATTTACTTAATCTGACTTCTACTCAAAACAAACTAGGAGCTTGAGACTAGATGGAATTGCCTTACAACATACTGTGAGCCCCTGTACCTAAACTCTCTAGTTTCACTGGGCAGTGTCTCCACACTACCCCAAAAATGCAGATAGTCACTATTATGGCATACAACAAACCTGTGCATGAACAAGAAGTACTTCATACTAATTATCGCTGAAATGGATTTGAGAGCCACACTTGCCTCAATTCAGAAGAGACTCAATTGCTTCAAAGAAAAGCGGAGCCATCTCTGGTGTTGGTGTCTTGACAGCACACTTGACACTTGGATGTCCCACAACAAATGTAAGTTCCACCAGGAATGGAATATTTGGGGGGACTTTGCCAGAGAGATAAAGTACCTGGAAGGGTATCACAGGCAACACAGCTTTTGCATTAACTGAGAGTCAAGTCAAATAGTACCACATCCAGGACAACATAAAATGCATGGTCAAATTTTGATGATGCATAAAAATTAATGCTCAACATATATCTACTTGGAAGTGCACATGAAATAGTTACAGAGATTGGCTTGCAGACCAAGATAGAGGAGCTGCATGAATATCAGGGGATTTTACAATCTTCTAGTTTCAAGGCAGATAGATTGCTCATGTGGACATTTAGGTTAATTTCCTCTTCCGCAATCAACAAGAGAAACAGCAAGCGGATCCTTGGCTGTAACTGTACTTTAATTGTGCATCCTAGATCAACCGGTTCTTGTTACCAGGATGAATTCATTCCTTGATGACAATCTAGCCCAGCTTGACTTTGACAGTCTAGCACAGCAGCCAGGCTCCCTTATATCTGGACATTGCATTGCAATTCTAGTAACACAGGAAATGCAAAAAGAAAAACTGACCAATACCTCCTGGTTTGTGTCCTTCAGCTGACGGCGGGCAATGAAGAAGAGGTTAGTGGTTGCCAGCTTCTCAAGGGACACATCCACATTAGTGATGGTTGCATTTGGTAAATCTTTTGCAACTTCATGAGAGTCAGGCAGTGACTTCCATGTCTGGAATCAACCAACAGGTTCTGATCAGAGAAAGTTCTTGCAAAATTGACAACTTACATAAGCTACAAATGTCATAGATCAAAACCACACTCTCCGTGGAACATTGATGCAGCCAGGATTACCAAATATTGCAGAAATGTATCTGGCTAGGAAGAATCACAAGCAGACAAGTCCACAAGAGACAGATGCAGCTTAAATACCTCTAGGAAGACTCCACGCTCCATGTGGCCATCCTCCATAAAGAGAACTTGCAGTGGTATTTTGTCAACAAAGTACCAAACAGGTTGTTGATTGTTCTTGACTGCCACTTGCAAAACTGAATTTGGAGGGCCTGGTGACACATTCTGGAACAAAACCATGGGAAGAAGTGTACTGACAGAGCCTGCTGGCTGCACAACTGCCACCTGTCCCACATCCCCCAGAAAATTGCAGCTCAACCATCTCTTGACAGCAAGGTTCTTGAGTGAAACCAAGACACAAAGAGAGCATGTTGCTGAAATCTGGTATCAAGAAGAGAGGTTAACTTCAAAGGCTCAGAAACTGGGAAAAACAGACAAAGACATGAGTACAAACCTGGAGTGGCCCAGCTGCAGCCAGACCAAATGTATTCTTGTTGAACTGTATCATGAACCCATCAAGCAATGTCTGTGAGAGGTTATCAAACTTGAGGCTGTAGAACACATGTCCATCTCGCCGTATTAGTTGCCCACTTATTTGCAGGCCCTGGCCACTTGTGGCTGGAAGAAGCACAGGAAGAGATGGCCTGCAAAAGAGAATGAACAAACTGAGAAAGGAAACCTAGAGCAAAATGCTAGGGAGATGACTCTCTAGAAAGTGTTTGAAAGTGACTGTTGCCACTGTAAACCCGATGTTTCAAACAAGGAAATAGCTGATAGCACTGCGCTGAGAATGTGAAAGGAAGATTTTGAATCATTTCTTAGCAACAAAACTGCACCCCAACACTTGGGTGTCCATTCTAGTGTCCTCACTGTGCAGGTGCTGCCGAAGTTGCTGGCCCAACAGGTACAAGAGCAGTCTCAAGTCCCATGAGATCTCCTAACAAATCAGCAACTGGTTGAGTGGGAGGAACTTGTGCTGCTGCTGTTCGTGGAACAGGAGCTGCTGGTGCAACAGGCACTTGTGTTGTTGCTGGAGTAGCAGCAACTTCTGGAACTGGGGCGGATGATTCCGAAGGCCCCATATCCTGGCCCTCGTTGTACTCTTCATCTTCATCCTGCTGGGGAGTTGGACGGGCTCGACTGACAAATGCATCAGGGGGTTTATGGTAAACTGATGCCAGTGTCGCAATATTAGCTAACAACTCATCTAGCAGTGATGAGTCAAGCATGTTGGAGTCATCGCAAATTGTGGGTTTCTCGGCCAAGACTACATCCTTTGCTGCCTGAAATTCAGACAGTACCATGAGAAACTGTCTAAGCATCCTATCATTAAAGCTTGTGATCGCAGAACAAAGTTTGAGAAATTGAAGTTCATAGACTTGGAGACTTTACCTCCACTTTGTCTATAATGCATCGTTTTCAAAAGTAGGCTAAGGCAACTCAAAGACACACTCTTGACAGATTATGCAGGTCAATGGCAAATGCATTAGAAAACCACAATGAGAACATGAAACTTCCTAGTTTCAAATGATCATGTGCTACCTTAAAGACCTGTGGTTCACTTCGCTAGGAATTGTGACAAACTACAAGAAGAGTAAAAGGAAATGGAAAATACTATAATATAAGTAATCTGAAAAGAGGTCAAACCTCAGGGTCTGTAGATAATAGACGCCAGTACACATAGGCTCGATCACGCAAATCAGGATTATCAGTCTCTTGTGTGGCATTGTTCAGCACCACCTGCACGGCTCCCGAACACCACGACAATACTGGTAACGGGCATATAGGCTGGTCACTACAATGGACCCATGAGTGAGTAAAACTCAGTCTATTCATGAACAGCACACAGATGGTGAGATACCTGTATCATCTGTTGAGGACCTTCAGTAGGCTTCTTGAGGAAAAGCTTGACAGCAGCTGTCAGTAGCTGCAACTGAACTTGTGCAGGCTCCTCAGGGAATGTCTCAAGGAAACTTTCAAGAAGCTCATCAGCATTGTCAATACGCTCAGCATACTCCCCAATAATCCATATCATTGATGCCTGCATTTCACAATTCACACTGCTTGTCTTCACAAAGGATACAGATTTCAGACAACCTCTGGTAGAAACTTTGAAGCCATAGAACAAGAATGGCACCATCTTTATATAATGACAGTTCAGCAACATTTCTCTGTTGCAGCATTTCAGTCCCAGGACCAATAAGGTGATGAAAGGTTGCTGAAATACCCATGTGATTATTCCACAATTCTTCAGGTTGAAGAAAAGAGAAAAAGTCCTTGATGCGGTCACTAACCAAACAAAAGAGATGAAACCATTCAAATTAAGGACTGTTCTCTTGAATCAATTGACAAAAGCATGTGTCCTTGCTCAGCTTGCTACTGCATACAAACTTAATAAAAGTTGCAAGCAGTCAAGAGTACCTTAGCTTCTGGCTCATCAAGCGTGTCCAAGCTTTCACAGAGAGTTGCAATGATTGACTCGTACCTAATGCAACCAAGAGAATGTCAAATAAGAAATTTTCTCCAGTGTTATAACATGGATGGAAGTGACAAGATGGCAGACACAAATAGGGCTCTGTTTACATACATGTTCGGGTATCTTCGGAAGATGTCTTTGATAACAACAATGGCTTCCTGCACAACATAATTGACCTTGATTTTGATCAGGTCTAGAAGTACATTAATACAGCGCTCAGCAGCCCGCTCCAGTTTGATAGCACACCGCCCTATGGCACGCACTGCCTTCCGCACAAAATCCACATCCACCTCTGTTGCATACTCCTTGAATTCCAGTAGGACCTGGAAGCAAATCCATGGGTAAGAGGAATCAATATCTTCTTCAAAAGTAATGATAATTTCTCAATACTTAGGGTTTAAGAGAACCTGAAAAGAAATAAGAGAATGCCTGACAATAAGGTTATAGATATTTCAGATCTGACAATATAACAGGAACAAACATGAAAAAGAGGAACCCTAAACCTCAAGAAATGACAAAACCAGACCACAAAGGAGAATTGAGGAGTGGTTTGAACAACAGCAACAGTCAAATGTATGTTCAGTGACCTTCAACAGCAACATGGTATTGACCACCTACTGTAATATCCCCCCGCGTGTAAGAGGAAACTAGCCTTGATCAACTTGAAGTGTCTCTTAATGTGATGGTGGGTATGACTTAGAGGACAAATGCAGTGGTAAGACTGGCAAACCTGGTCAATGTTGCGGTCTGAGGCAAGTTTGATCATTATCTCTAGCTTCTCCATCTTCACATAGATGGGATCATTGTACTTGCAGAAAAAAACCTGTGTCAAAGGTATCAGTGTGATTCTTGTGAATAGATCTAAGGACACAGAATGAAGAAAGATGGCAACTGCATACCTTCTCTCTGTACTCTCACTGTTTGCAATTGTGACATTTGTGAGCAAGGCAACTAAGGAAGATAAAGGGAGATGGTCAGAGACACCCAGAACCTTCCAGATTCATGTTCAGATCTCAAATTTCAAAACACCCTTCACATAATTGCCCATCTAAACTAATCCTGTTCATGATGCAGACCTTAATCTCATGGGCAAGAATGCCAGGTCGTCGCTGCACAATGAGGTTGATGTTGCGAAGTGCCACATATTGGATCTCAGGCTCTGCTGATAATAGAGTAACAAGAGGTGGTGCCAACTTTTTAGACAGATTGCGGACAACATCAGTGCTTGTGATCAGCTCCATTTGTTGCAAAATTACCTGCAGGAGGAGACATTCAGGAGAAGACATTACATTTACTGTCCATCTTTGATCCCTATTAACACTCACATTTCCTATGTATTAAACAAGATGGTCTTGCTACCTTCACTGCAGATAGAACAACGGCACAGTTGGCATGCTGGAGGCGGGGTGTAACACGATCCACAATATTCTCTGCATCTCTTCCATCCTTTGACTTGTACTTGGAAAGAGCATCCAAAATAAAAACCTGACCCCACCTGCAGAAAGAGTGTTCCAGCTCATATGCAAAGTCAAATATCCTGCTTTAGGGATAAGGCAACCTCTGGTGTTGCAGAGACTGGACAGAAAACTCCACAAAATTTAGGAGGTAACCATGCTGTCAGATCCAGCAAAATGAAAAAGAATGCAAAAAGAATGAGTGGGTCATAACCTAATGAGTATCACTCACAAAGCTTCAGACCATCACTTTCATCATGAATAGCGTAACAAGGTGCCCTAACTCCCCACTGACTTCATGAGCTCCAACAGTGACTGTAGACAGGTATGTAATAATCCACCCAAAATTTTGGGCGAACCATATACACACATCTGTGTCCTGAGTGCCTGTTGCACTTCTGGAAGCAATAGGAAGACTCAATCATGACGTTAATTTGCATGCAAGAGACATAGCTCATCAAAAAAATCATTAGTATCTGGCAAGCTGCAACAAGCTTGCAAGGGTAAGCTTCATTGCACTTCAGCTTGTTCCTGTACCACCATGAGAAGCCTGCACAGGTACTGGTTGGGCCCCATGTATCCTGAGCACATCTTTGAAGCACTACATATTACTACCTGCTGTAACTCATAAGAATGGCCTGCAAAAGGTCATTTCAAACCATGAAATCTCAACAACTCTCCTCCTGAACGATCTCAGAATTGCTTAGTAATCTCACTGATTCTTGAACAACCTTAAAGACAATAGCTCCAGTTACTAAAAAAACAACAGACTTCGATAGCACAAGTCAAGCAACTATTGGATAGCTGTCCATGAGTACGGCATCACCAACTTACTCTGTGCACTCATTTAGGGCTGCCAAAAGCTTGAAGAGCGTGTGGTTGGTTATCTCAAACACAAGTTTGCTGCTACCTTCCTGGATCTCTGCCAGTGATGCCACTGCATTGGCTACAACCATGGGGTTGCTATCAGATATCATATCCTTCAGGGCCTCCAGAAAACCCCTGTCTTCTACCAATTCAGCATTTATGTCATGTAGCTTAGCAACACACACAGCCGCTGTCTTCCGAACATATGGGTCATCATCCTGATTGGACACAGAAAACAATTTTCCTTCAAGATCCTGATCTAACACATGAAAACATAAAATTCTCTCACCAGAAAGAGTGTATATAGGATGAAGACTAAACTGCAAAGTCAGGCACAGGATAGTGGATACATGTTGTTTAGCAATACCTTCAGGCACCTTTGAAGAGGGTCACAAAGGTACTCAGTGATCTTATCCACTCGGATACACCCCATTGTCCTGACTGCCAAAGCTCGAATGAGCGGGTTTGGATCTTGGGAATCCTGCAGCAGACCAAGTGACACACCACAAAGAACACATGAAGATGAAAGAAGCTGCTGCTTCACCCATGTTGGTGCTGTGATGGAAACAAGTAGCCAACCCCCCAATGTGATATACTTCATATAACTGTATTGGGGCAAGGCATAACATATACTATGGCCCTCCCAAGGACTCAGGCACTGCACAAGAGAATTTGAAGAAATGCAATCAAGTAAAAGATGGTGCTAATAGGCGAGGGTGAATACAAAAACAAAGTTACACTCGAGCCCTGCATGATGAGTCATGAAACATGGTGTATTCTTCAACGATATTTTGAGTAAAACAGTTGCTACATCATATGGAATTAATTGGAGCTATACAGAAGACACATGCCACCCTGCACATTGTAGGACATTGTAAGCATGCTGAAGCAAGTAGCATGGTATTAATCATAAGCTAGTGTCTAGGTTAATGCAAGTTCCAGAGCACCCTGTAGATGCATACATACTCCTAAATGGAGACGTATATGAAAGAGGTCCCCTGCCACAAGACAGCCATACCTTGACAAAGGTGTTGACAGCAAGAATGGCAAGATCAGGATGGCTCTTTGCATAATTGATCAGGTACAGATAGACAAGCTTCTTCAGCTCAAGGTTGTCCGTTTGCATGCAGTTTACCACATCAGTGAAAAGCATTGACACATCCTTGCCTACTGTCATTGCAGCTATCACTTTCTTGACAGCATCTTTCTTCTTATCCTGCAGGAGCAATACAGGCCACCACAACTGCATTACAAACATTGTTGCCTTTTCTGAGTCCTTACAGATAATCTGACATCTGACATCTGACAGCTGAACAAACTACTCAAACCCTAAAATTTGATACTGTTCTGCTTCGCAGCAATAATAGCTACAACTCCTGCCAAAACCTGAAAACATAGAGAGTTCAGTTTGAGAACACTTGGCTATCAGCCCAGAACTAAGGCATGCCGCTAAAAGATGACAAGTTGCCAAGAGAATGATGGGGCTGTTGGGAACCTTCATGGTCACACTTTGGCAAAGTATCCAGCCAATGAAACCAAGTGAATAAACTGCAGAGTCCACATTCTGACTGGTCCATAGATTGGATCCTAATTACAATCTTGGCATAAGCCTAGAGGGGTTTTTCCCAATCCCTAAATTGTTGGCTCCCAGACCCTGACATCAACTACAGAGTGATTCATCACCTCCCTTAAAAAAGAAGAGACCCAGCCTTCATGTGGCAGCACTCAGGGAGAGCTGCTACAGAAAGCTTTTTCATCAGTAATTGTAAGCAGAGTGCACCTGTTGAACTTCTTCAAATCATGAAAAAAAACCCTCCAATACATACATACAATCTAACATCACCATAACACACTCAATCAAAACACAGCCAACACAATAATGCTTAGGTTGTTCTCTCAACAGCCAGATAACGCAATGTATCGATAAACTATCGGACACAAAAATCAACCCTAGATCTCTCACCTAATCCAGACTTGCCTCTGTCGTGAACTCTTTTTCTATTGAAAACCCTAATGGCAAACCAATTGTCTATTGCACTCATCCAGAATAAATCCTCATCTCTCTAAGAAGAATCCAGAGGAAGAAGAAGAAGGGTCCCAAAAAAACACACACACACACAACACAACAGCCAAGTAGAAGATCCTCGCACGCTGTAACATAGAAACGCAAATCCACCATACACCCAAAAAGATCCAGGAACCAAACCGGACAGAAACACAAAAACACAAAAACTGAGTATGAAGGAGTAGAAAAGAAGTCAGAAGGGCTAGTAGAGAATAAGAGCGTGGTAGTTTTTGGTTGGGTACCTTGTACTGCGAGTTGAGCTCTTCCTTGAGCTCATGAATCTCGCCTTTCTTTGTGGTGGTGAAGTATTTGGCATCGTGACCACTCATGGTGGGTGGGTGCGTGGATGGCGCCTTCCTGAAGGCAGCAGCACTACTGGTGACGACAGATCTGGAAAACAGATCTGGCTATGGCGCGCGCACCACCCGTCTCGCTCGCTCGCTCGCTCGCTCTTTCCTTTCTTCTCCTCCTCTTCTTCTCCTTCTTCTTCTTCTGCCTCTTCGTCTTAGGGTTTGCATTGCATGTCAACGGGGACCGGTTAGATCGTTCGTTCGTTCCAAACAGTCTAACAGGGCCTCACGTAACACAACAACCCGCCATACCCACATAACAACAACCGGACCCGGTAAGAAATTTGGTCCAATTTGTGACAATTGGTAAAACAACCGGGCCCGGTAAGAAAATTTTATATGTTAAAGCAAACATGGTGTCTGTCTATGTGGGCAGTGCCTGGAAAATTTTTCTAGTCATTGCCTGTCCTTGTTGTGTGCTTTGTAGGAGGGGGGGTTGGGTCTGTCAGTTTGTGATAGTTATTACCCAACTGACAGCTGATAGACTTGGCATGAGAGAGGTTCAATGATTCGATGGAAATCATGAGATGAAATTAAGATGAAATTGGGATTTCATGAATGGGATGAAATTGCCTTAAGGGTTGACAGCCGATGGACCTAGCACGGGAGAGGTTCAGCGATTCAATGAAAACCATGGGATGAAACTGAGATTTCATGAATGGGATGAAACTGCCCCTAGGGGTCAGTTGACTTGGTCAGTAGTTTTTTTTTTTCCCCTTGAGCTCTTTTCTTATCATGCTTTTTTTTTCCTTGCTCTCACTTTTTTTCCTTGCTCTTTTCTTATCATCTCTTTTTTTTTTCTTGAAATAACACACATGTGCATTATGCACAGGGTTCACACTAGTTGATAATTATTGACATGGGAAAGTTGGTAATTGTGGCATGATAAAAAGTAAAAAGTGTAGGTAGTCAAATGTGAACGGGATAAGTGTGTAACTGACTACTTCCTACATGGGTTTCGTTGTTGTTGGGAGAATAGTATTATGTGTTACGGGAATGGTCAAGCCCCTGTCCATTAGATTGGGTCAGGTGCTAAGTGAGGCTGTTAGGGCGAGCTATTATACAACACACCAAATGGAATGGGCAAGGGTGAGGCTATTCCATGGCATTAAGGTTTTGCACGGCATGTCCAACAAGGAGTAGTTGGTTTGGTTTAGGGTTTAGGGTTTGGATTGGTTGAGGGTTTAGAGTTTAGGGTTTAGGGTTTACGTCACACAATAGGTGGAACAGGCCATTCCATGATCATCACTGGAAGATTTCGCCATATAATGTGGTCAAGAAAAAGACATAATCTGCCACCCTAGCTAGACCATAAAAGTTTCTCATAGATTCCCCTACATTCCATGCATTTTTTAATTTAAAAAAAAACTCCCTAAACTCTTTATAAGGAAAACCTTATTTCATCTCAATATTTTGGGAGCTTTGCTAAATGTAATGACCACTAGATTGTTTTATTAAAAATTGTTTAAGTTCATAAACAATCTCCCCCAAAAAAAACACAAGGGGAAAATTTGGCAAATATTTTACCAAAAAACAGAATTTGCAACAGATTTTATTTTATTTTATTTTTTCCGTGAACAGCCTTTTGGCAAAATTTCACCAAAAAAATAAACTGGCGTGGTGGAGGTGCTTTACATGCATACGAGAGGTTCCTTAAATGTGTAATAAAGCATTGTAAGGTGCCTCTGTAAGGGGTGCCTTGGTCATGGTTATGTAAAAACCAGCTGGTTTTTTTTGAAGTGTACATAGAGGTAGCTTAATACCATGTAATTCAGCATCTGACAGAAAAGCATAAAGCCTATATATAATGGTGCATTCACACTTGATGTCAAGTCAGTGTTAAATGAAAATCTAGGTGGCATCCTAGGTGGCAGCCAATGTTAAATGGGCAATAGCTTAATGTTAAGCGAATGTTTAACTTAACATAAAATGTTCATGGTAAGTAGGTGTAAGTCCTAAATGACTAGCATGGTGTTAGAGGAGGCAATAGTAGGGTCCCTAACACCAAGTGTGAATGCAACTTTACAAAACTAATAATATTCTGTTCATATTCCACATGGTATAAACCTTCCAATTCTATTGCTTTAGGAAAGTGAACTGAGGGATGTGTCATTTATGATGGGATTATGCATGAAAGCAGAGCACAAACTTGGAGTGTCACAGACATATGATTCCATTACATCAATGATCAATTTCACATAAATGAGTGTCATCATTACATGAAATATTTGGATGTTATATGACATGAAGTTTAATCCATAAATGAACTAGATGTTCAATATTTTGATATGTACATCCACATTCATATATGGTGTTTCTAATATCGTCAATTATCAACAAAGGTTCATTTGAGAAAACAAGAATGGTGGATTATATGGGAGCAAAGAAGTGTCACACAAGGTCGTGTGCCATGTACCCAATGGCCTAAGCATGAGATTGGCCTTCCTTTGTACTAAACCTATCTTGTGCAATTTAAATTTGCTTGTTTAAGGTGCCTTTACAACTACAATTTTGAAATTTAATGGAGCCTACGTCCCCATTGAATATTGCCAAGGATCTCCATGTGCTTTCTTTTTTTTTCTTGGGGTGAATTTTAGCATTATTTTGATCTCAGAAACATGATTTCAATATGTATGATGGATTTTTGTAAATATAATGGCCCTGATTTGTTAGATTTCGAAAGAAAAAATTGAATTGCCAGATTTCTACAACAGGTTCCAGCAGGGAGGTAACCAAAATATTCATTTAAAAATTTAATAATATATATAATCTAAAAAATGTTGATTATGGATTGGCATTGGGAGCAATGATTTTAGTTTTTGGATTTTGAATGGCAAAAGAAGGTCCAAATTCATAGTTTTCTTTCATTGATTTGACATTGTCTTCAATGTCGAAACCTTTATTTTTGGTACAAATGCATCAACCCAGTTCTCCTTTTCATAGTAAGTTGATCAAGGGATCTCCTTGAAATTCATTGTTCATTTTTGTTGTCATCTATTTCCTTGCATACTATTAGTCCAAAATTTGCAATGCATGATGATTAGCAATGTTTGCCCCAAGTGAATGCATTAACCAAGCTTGAGAGTTGGTTCAAATTCCATGGATTCATTCAACCAATTGAGCCCTTTGGATTGTATGCCACCTAAAAGCACATGGAGATTTTTAACAAGCTTGGAAGGCTACACTAACTAGTGTCACTCACTACAAGCATGCTTACCTTCAAATTCTCAAATTTTAGATCTCACACTCAGGGGCATGGGCATGTGTTTGATTTTCTCTTGGATTTTGTGTTTGTTGATGCTTCTATGAACTGTGATATCTCAACCTTAGTGATTGGAATATAACACTGTGCACTTTCATATGTTCTAGGTCCTATTATCATTGTTGTTATGCGAATTAGGTTGTCATGTATTTGGTCTAGAAGGGGACCACATGTTAAACATTTATCCACATTACAAAGAAATCTGGAATTTGTGGTGCACTTTTGTGGCATCCATCTCCTTTGATCATTCTTGTTTGGATTTGTTGGAACCTCAGGTTCCCAAGGTGGCATACAAGCTTGACCTGAACATTAACCATTCTTTGTAGTTCATGTCAGCAAGTGACAACTTGTTGGAACACATTTTATTCTATAGACATGATTTTGGAACTTCAGTTTTATTTTCAATCACCCAATTATGAGCTTGTCTGATCATGGATAATTAGTTCCCTTTTAATGGGTTTCTTTCCCTTTGTAGACATACACTCAATCCAAATTGCAGGTTGATATAGTGTTTTTTTTGTTGTGGTCCGGTTAACTAGCTTTTGATTGTTTTTGCAATTGAAAATGTTTACTCTTTCTGAACATATGTCAATCGTACTCCATAAGGTAATCATGAATTTAGTGCTTGTAATAAAAAAAACATTGTTGCATTGATCTATACAGATATTTCCCATTAAATGAATTGAAAAGCTTTATCCTACACATAACTACCTACCCTTTACACAGATCCAAAGTTTCAGTGGCTGAAAAAGCATGACTTCTAACATGACACTTGTGCATGCAATGTGAAGGCCAAAATATGGTTCTTCAAATAAGAATGCAGCCTTGTAATTTTGTAGAATGCAAAATTTAGACCCCAAATCTAACTTCTCATGACACAAAAACTCAGAAGACATTCACAAAATTCAATCAAACATTTTGGTACTCACCTTGGTGCTTGAAGCAAACCCAAATTTCCCAAATTCCTTTGTGTTGGAAGCAATGAGATGTTTCAACTACAGCTTCTTGTGACCGAAATTTCTCTTCACTTATGTGGAACAAGTAACACACCAACAACCTGAGCAAAATCTCTACAAAGAACCACCCCCTTTTAAAAAGCACCTGCATATAATTTGGAAGGCTCACATGGGCCATTTCCTTGATGAGATCTGTATCACAAATACTAGGAATGAGTACAAACAACACTAATATATATTGAGTCAATCCTAACATATCTGTAAGACACCAGCTGACGGCCAACTTTGGATTGCAAACATTACTCCTGATGAACAAGCACTACCCATCCATATGCGTATGGATGTTCATCCTGCTTTTTTGGATGAACCCAAAATGTGCAGCTAGGGCAGCTGCTAGTGACAATGGCAATTTATCCAGATCCAAAAGTTTGCAGAGAGATGTCTGAAAGGGGGGCAGGAAGCAGGGTACATGCCTTCAAGAGAGCAAAGACACCATATACAGGCTACCAAAAGCAAGGAGCAGATATTCTTCCCCAAACTCTTTGCTTCAGCATGCTGTTGAACCTACAAGTCTATTGCAAACTACCTCCAATGCAGGAAGGGTTTGTCATCAAGCTGCTACAACAATGCTAACAAACTTTCCAGTTAGAAGTGGGCCTAAGACATGATGTCAAACCTGCCTTCCAACCCACCCTGTTCCCTCTTAACCAAAACCAAATCCTTCACTGGCCTCATGAATAGCCAACAGTAGCCGTTCCTGGAGCTGCTCTTTAGATGCATATTCTGGTAGATCCAGTTGATTGAAGCTGCACCCATCACAGATATACATAACCTGAATATAAAGGACTCTGCATGAACTATTTTGTCACTGAAAGGTTGGAAAGGAAAAACAATGAAGACTCATCCTCTCCTTCTGTGCAAAAGTTAGGTGATAAATTACCAGGTGTGAGCAGATGGTAAACGCTCTGGGGCTCCGTAGGCCTTATGAATCTGGAAATGTTGCGGACCAGATATACCTTGCAATGCTCGGAATCCCTCCAATGGCACCTGTTCAAAGGACAAATGATCAGGCGGAGCTAAGTCCATGCTGTTGTGGAGATTCAACTGTCAACATTAAATGGCCCAATTGCAGCACCTTTCCCAACTTTCTCACAGCAATGACTGATGCCACATTAGAAAAAGTACAATCCATAAGATTCAACAAAGTATGGAAAGCTGTGTTCAACCAACCTTGGATGTGCCAGTTATAAACTGCAAAAGACGAGCCATGTCCTCCTTGTTGAATGCTCTAACCACATCCCAAAACCACTGGACCACTGGTGATGCTGCTGAGTACCCTGTGTACTCTGTGTTGGCTTTCAGGTCCTCCACTGCCACCCCACACCCCAACCACCTTCATACATCACACAGATTCTCCATATACCTAGACTAAACTCAAGACTGAAGAGGTTCTCCGTGCACCTAACAATCAAGGAGCAGGCCCCTGCACCAAAAACTTGTTTGTGGGTTCAGTGCCAAAGGCTGGAGCATGAATGGGAATTGCCTAACCATCAGGACAAGACATCTTGTGCTACCTATCCACAAACTTACAGTCGATTTCAGGAAGGCCACTGATGAGAAGCTCCAGTTCCTTATCATTGAAAATAGAGATGAGGTCATGAGACACCAGCTCATTGAAACCCTCCAAAAAGGCTGTGATCTGTGGTCTGATGGCAGTGGTCAATCGATGCTCAGCCACTCGGTCTACATACTCATGTTTATTCTCCTCTGTAACTCGAATATTTCGCCCCCCTGGTATGAGCTCATAATCCGTCACCTGGAATAATAACCCATCAGATCAAAGTTACTGAAGGGTGCCTTCCAAACCATACAGCACAAGAAAAACTCCACAACCTTAAAAGGAAGCAGCCAACTGGTGAACTATAAAACATCCATACTGGGTGAAAACATATGATGAATGCAGCAAGCAAGTGACCTGAAACAATCCCATATTACAAAGGTCAGAGCTTTCAATCACAACAGATCATCAGAATGATAGCAGTTAGAACACTACCTCAGTCTTCTCATAGAGGATGTGCTTCTCCTCATCAGCATCCATACTGAACGTCAGATCCGGTAAGTCACTTATATCGTTCTGCAAAAGAGCAGAAATCCAGGATTGGTTGTCAGCACTTTCTAGACATGACACATGTTCTGGTCACTGGCCATACAAGAGCACAAAACCATAATCTGACAGGATACAGCATGACTGTCTGGATACATATGGTCAACACAACATGAAATTACACAACCTACAGAAAACCACAGGCAACTACAAGAACAAGCTTCTTTAAAATGCAAACCAAGCAAATCCTGTACGTGCTCTGGACATCCATAGTCTGGGCATTGCAGTACCTCCAACATCCACTTGAGGTTCTTGAAGTAGCCTGGGTCAATTGCCTCAATATCATGGTAGGTCACTTTCACACCCAGTATATGTTTGTAGAAAGAGCGAGTGAAATACACATCCAGCAATTGCCCATCAAACAGTGCCTTGGCCACCTAAAAAGAATTACACATAAAATCAACATTAGTGCAATTGATTCTTGACTTCAGATGATATAAATCAGAGATCCAAACCAAAGAAATCCACTGTAACTGGTAAGCATCATGAAACCTGAATCCCAGTATAAATGCTTCAGCCCTTAAACCAGTGTAGTTAACAGCAATGTCAAAGTCATAAACCCAAAACTGTCCACTCCACTGATCCCAAACTATTGGAAGATGTCAAAATTCACAAGGTCTGTATCAAATATACTGTTCAGATTGAGCTATAGAATTGGGAGATGAAAATAACAATGTGTGTGGCAATGAGTCACAGACTATTGCACCGCTGTTGCAAGGGTGCAGAGAAGTAGCTTACCACTCTACCGACAAACTTGAAGTATGAAAGATGCTCAGTCTGATACACTGAGTTGGGGTTGGGTTGGAATATGGACTCATTTCCGACAGTTGTGAAAAGAAGGGCACCCTTGTCAAAAGTAACACGAGAAAGTAGTTGGTACCATTCCCGTGTCAACCCACCTGCATCAATACCCTCCTCTCCCTGGAACTGGACAGTGAGCCTACCCTTAAGCTCATTGGGTGTCCGCATACGAAGCTGGTTATATGAGTCTTCCAACACATATGCTCGCCTCACAACAATCCTGAGAGGGGCATAGTGCTGCTGCTCATGCTGTTGCCGGATATGGGATCGAAAGTAAGCTCGTTTATTGTCAAAGTCAATGAGACGGGGAGTTTTCAACATTAGCCTCAGTGACTTCTCAAGCAGAGCTGGGTTTTGACGCACAAAAGCATTCAGCAGGCGTCGGTGCTTGTCGGCAAACCTTGTGAAGGTCATTCCCTTCTCAGACTCTGGTTTCTTCTGTTGTGAAGGTGGGAGAGAATAAGGTGACAGACTAAGATCAGCTGAGTATGAAGCTTCAGCCTCCTTTATTTCTCGTGCAGTTGCACTGCTGTGCTCTTGCTGTCCAGTGGGAACAGGTCCTGATCGCAATTTCTCACACAAGACAAAGAAAGCCTCAACAAATGGCAAGACTCTCTGTGTCACAGGAGGTAGAGGTGGTGGTGCTGCACTCCCAGCAACTGTTCCAGCAGCAGCATTTACTGCAGCAGTACTGGTTAACAGAGTTGAAAGCAGTCCACCATTGCCCACCCACCCTTCAATCTTTCCAATGCATACACTCAATCCATGCCATAAGATCTCCAGTGAGCCATTCAGCTCTCTTAGCGTTATCACACCCTCTTCCTGTTCTTTGTCCACAAGTGCTAAAGCTCCTTCTGTCTTTTCCTTCTCATTGATACTGCCAACTCCAGAGGTCAAGGCACTGAGAACTTGTAGCACACGTAACATGGCAGCCCCAGCCATGGATGTGCTGCTCAGTGCTACAGCATCTCCATTTCCTAAGCACTGGAGTTCCTCAATAGCAGGGTTGATGAGGATTCGAGCAGCATCAGCCAGATCACCAACAAACAGAAATCGATGGCTCGGTACTGCAGTTGCCAACTTCTTCAAAACTTCGGCTACTCGTGTGTAGGCTATATCTGATAACCTGTATATGCAAGACTGAGGCCTGTCAAGAGAGCTCAGAAATAAAACCAAACTACTCACATCCTCTTGACAAAAGATGTGTCCTTCCAGTAACCACATCCTGGTGATATTCAGCAAAACACAACAGAGCAAGAGAGGTGTTATTACTCACCCTTCCCGAGCTAGCAGTTTGCAAAGGTTGCGTAGCTCTGGTTCTGGGAGACCAAGGAGAACAGTTGCAGCATCCACTTGGGAAGGAAAACCAGAAATTGAAGGCTCAGCACCCTCCCCTCTTTCAGCCCCTGGAGCAGCTGGAACATTTGACCTTGGTGATTCAGTCTCCATTCTAGTAGCCACAACAGGAGTTTCTGCACCCTCTCTGGATGTTGCAGGTGCACCTTCAACCTGTGAGGAGGCACCATCACCAGTTGAACCAACACCAGCAGCTCCTGTGGGTTCAGAGATAGAAGCTGGAGGCTTTGCATCTGCAATGACTTTTCCTTTGGTATTTGTTTCCACTTTACCACATGCATGAGTTGTCACCACTTCCAGCAGACCCAGGACCTGCATCACAGTATTGGCACACGGTTACATCTACATGCCTCTTTGCTACATATTTGGTTACCAAGAGGTGTAATTAGATAATGATAAGAATGACCTTACATGCTCACACAATGAACCTACAGAAGCTATGAGGGAAATCAAACAACGCACCATAAGCTACTTGAGAGAAAAATGATAATAAAGCATGATATGAATATAATACGCACTACCCAAGCTTTCCAAAATAAACGAAGTCTACCTGCTCCAAGTGAGCACTGCTTCGCAGATAAAGTGGTTGATTCAATAGCTTCAGCAGCAAAATGAGTGGAATCTCGCTCTTCGCCTTGGGTTCTGACTGGGCAATTTCCTCAACCAACTTTGCTTTCCCCTTCTCCTTCACATTTGGAGGTGACAATTGCAGGGAATGTGTTGGGGATGATACTGACCGCTCAAAGTAAAGTAGCAGGTTGGTCACAAGAGAATGGTTGCGAGCCAGAAAGGTCAGTAATTCTAAAACACGTCGTGATACCAGTGGTGGAACTCCTGCAGGTATGGGCAACTACTGAGTTAACAACAATCCAGACACCAGGTTCCTACCAAACTGCAAAACAAAAAGACTGAACTGCAGTTATCTCATGCGATTACAGTAGGACCAATTGTGGACATCAATGTTTTGAGTGCAGAAAAATGCAAACACTGCATACAATTGAGAATATAAACAGATACCATAAGACAGCTGCGAGCGTGCATAAACTACATTCCACTGGCACCCATACAAGCGCTGCGGTGGAGCACCATCAGCAGACAGCCCTCCTGTGGAAGTACCCTCTGCCTCAGGGCGTAGCATATCCAACAAAAGTTGTAACAGTGTGACCCTTGTAGCACTGTGTGCACACAGATTTAACAGTAACCGTTGAAGCAGCCCCTTTCCAAGTGGCTGCACACATAAACAGGGAGCATGCTTTCAATAGGCATGAAAGCTGTTGAATTGTTACATGACCACTGACCAAATTTTGGTAGGTGGTTTGAGCAGCATATGTAAAGATAGTTAGGATCAACTACAGTGAGAGGAACCTTGAAAACATAAACCACTGAACAACTGGTAGTTTTGGAAGTCCCATAGAAGGACTACTCAGGGTTTGGTTCTTTGAGCCATAGATGAACTGCAAGTTGCAAACTACCTTTCATGACCACAAGATCTTAACCTGCAGAGAGTCAAAAATCACAGACATCATTCCAAACCTGAGCTAGACGAAGAAGACGAAGCATCGCCTTCAGGGCAGCAGTGTCCACAAGAGGATTGCCTTCAGCTTCCTGAACTCTTGTGCTGCTACTCGGGGCAGCTGGTCTACGACCCACATTAACACCAGCTCCAGCTCCTTCTCCTCGATCCATGGCTGCAGTGCCTGTGCCCGCACCAATGCCCAAAATGTTTTGTCGATGCCTTATGCGTTGTGCTCCACCAAAAAGACTGCGTGCTTGGTACTGGTTAATTGCTCTCTCACGCAGCAGTTGAGCTTCAGCTAGAAGAGCTGGTGGAAGAGCAGCCAATACTGCCTCTGAAGATGTTAAGAGCACCTGCCGATCACAACAATCAATCAGAAGAGTAAATATCCTTTCCATTTCTCCTACCCACAGAAAATGACAACACAATCAGGGTGGATTAAGCAATTCATAACCCTTCAATGTTGACAGAAAAGGCAGGAGTGAATCAGTGTATGGAAGCACAAACATTTCTCTGTACTCCATGAACTCAGCATCATTCCTACCTCTTCACGAAGCTCCACAGGAAAAGTAGCAATGATAGATGCACTGTCCATATCCACAGGTTGTGCTTCAATTGCAGCTATTACAGCCCGCTGTGCACGCTGCTGTGCCAAAACCTCAGCCTGAATGTCAGGAGGCAGAGCTGCCAGAAACTCCGGATCTATTTCCTCCCCAGGTGGAGGCACTGGATTGGGAGGTCGGGCAGCCCTTGCTTGCCTGGATGCCAAGATCTCAGCACGAAGGTCTGCAGGCAGAGCCTCAAGGAAAGTTGGATCAATGGAATTCACTGGAGCATCTCCACCTTCCAGCTGCTCACCAACAGCACCCTGATCACGGTCTTGCACACCAGTTGCAGCTGCCTCAACCTGTCCAATAAAAGCCCCTGCAGCAGCCTCTGTTCCCTCCACATCATGCCCTTGCTGATCTGCTGTCTGTGCACCCTCCAAATCCTCGTCAACAACTCCCCCCTGCTCTGTTCTTCGCTCTCTGTCTACTCCTCTGTCTCGTGCACCTGCTGACTGCATTTCATGAGTTCCCAACCTCTCAGCCCCTGGATGCCGATCACCTTCCTCATGACCATCAGCACTTCCTATTTCTACCTCCAAACTACGAAGACTCTCACCCACTGTAGCCCCACTTCCACCACTGTCTTGACTGCCACCTTCGGTATCCCGCATCACAGGTTCACTTCTCTCATCATGCATTTGCACATCAGGATCAGCTGCAGTGTTGGAGCCTGCTAAATGTTCCTCTCTATATGTTGTCACTCTCCTGCCACTCCCACTAGCATCTGCAGCCTCCACATTAGAAGCATTCACACCCACATCACTGTGATGGGCCCGCTCTTCAATGGCCTGGGTAGAAGCTTCAGGTTCTGCTCCTTCTACCATATTTTCAGTTGCATCTCCCACTGTTGCCTCTGTAGACTCCATGTGTGCAGGCGTGGTGCTGATCTGGGCAGGCAGCTGGGTTGAAGAGCTGTCTTCACCTGGAACAACAGTCTGAAGCTGTGATATGAACTGTTGTTCAATGGCTTGGGCTACTGCGGCAGCATGTGCTCCTGCCTGCAACTGCCCATCATCAGTCCAGTTACTCAGTGGACCATCTGTCCGGCCACCCCGTTGGCCCAAGAGATACAACGGATCCATTGAGAAGTCAAGGAGAGGAGGAGCAGGACCTCCCCCTCCACTTTCCGCAAAGATTCCTTCTGCTGGATGTTCCGGCATAGGTCCATCATACATATAGAAGTGGGTCACATCCAAGGCTCCTCCCCCCAGCATTGCTTCTGCATCCCGCACAATGCTGCCAGCAGTGCTTGCCCAAAGTGAGCTACGTGTGGTTCCTGATGTTGTTGAACCCACTGCACCTGGAGCAGCAGGTGGCGGTCGTATTAGCAAAGGGTGATGAAAAGCTCCTCCACGCTCCCCACTGGGCCGCTCAGCAAGGGCTCGATAAGTTGCAGTACGCCTGCGATCACTGCCTCCTGCCCGCCGGAATGATCCAAAGACCTCATCCATGTTCATACTCTGAAACGCATCTCCTGGAAACTCCAGACTGCCAGTACCAGTGTGGCCCAACACCTGCATGCCACCGCATGTTTAGGAGCTTTAGTTATGATAAATAATCCAATCAGCAATAATTCTGAAACATGATTCTCAAATCATTCAAAATTTAGAGAGGCAAATAAGACTCTGACCTGAACACGGTTGAGCCCCGTCAGTCCATCTCGCCAGCGTACCTCAATAATCTGATCTTCCTGCCAGTCATCATCCTCATCTTCATCCTCATCCTCATCCACCATATCCTCCTCATATGCATCCCCCAGCCCATTGTCGTCATGATCCTCAACATCAGTGTCTGGGGGTGAGAGGTGGGGGACACCTGCATCCATGAAATAAATCTTGAAGAGCTGGAACAAACCCTAACTCGCAGCAAGCACTGATAAATCAAAGTATATTGCACTAGATCATTTGAATACTGCCAAGTCCAGAGTCTGTATTGCCATCCATTCCCTGATAACAAAAAACTAATTGACACTGCCAAACTGCAACACATTTCAGCAAATATTGTGAATTCTAAAGACCCCAACAAAGCATAGCATGTAATGCCAGACAGAATATCATGACCAAGTCAACTGAAACAGCTACAAAGGAGATTCTTGACTCCACAAGCATCCCATCAATCTCACAACATGGTCACTTTCTTCGAGAAGCAGCTTTCCCCAAAAAGCAGGACTCATACTTTCCTCCACAAATGAGGATAATTGCAATTTCATTGTCTCAATCTTGCTCTAAAAAGTAATAAGTAAATACCTTCATCCCCCTCCATGTCATCTTCGTCTTCCTCCTCCTCCTCTTCTTCCTCCTCCTCCTCTTCCTCTTCCTCCTCTTCTCCATCATCATCACCCTCGTCACCATCCATGTCCACTTCTTCATCATCCTCATCCACAATTTCATCTTCTGCACCATGCTCCATCCGATATGCCATCTCAGCAACAGCATCCAGCTCAGCTGCCTCATGCATAAATTCCTCCTCTGCCTCTGCTTCAAAACATGCCTGGAAAAGGAGAAACAGCTGCTGAATAAGACCTTTAGCACAATGCAGCCACGTTCATCAAATGTAAACAGCAATGACAGAAGCAATGTCACTTTGTAGGAGAAGCAATGACAATGACTTGGCTCATTATACATTCTGGCCTAGACACTTTTCCTAAGAAGCATACCCAAGGTCAGAACCATCAATCATGTTGGGATGCCCTCCAATAATTTCACACAAACAATATCAAAGACATGTCTACATTCTTAGAAAGCTGGAGGCTCCTTTAGCTACCAGTGAACAATAAACATGGGCTCCCATATGAGGTAACATTTCAAGGCACCCAATTACTGGAAAGAGAAAATGGATTTAACCACATGCAGACATCCTATGACCAAACCCAAACACAGAGGCAAGACAGACCTCTTCCAATGCCTCTCCATTCAGCTGCATATCATGCTCCATGTGTGTCTCATTGTGGTTGTCCATGCTGCCACTTGGCAGCAGGTCATCTACTTCCAGTGCAAACTCTTCTTCTGGTAAAAGTTCCTGCATTGTGGCATCAATGCCCTGAGCTTGAGCCTCTGCTGCACCTGTACTTTCTGTGTCTGCAGATCCATTTACTGCAGGTGGTCTTTGCTCCATACCTCTGGCACTAGAAATATCCTTCTTCTTTGTCCCACCATCAGAGCCAAAAACTTGCGCACCGCTGCTGGCAGCTCTTGTGAGAACTTCAAGAGCCTTTAAAACAGAATTCACCAGCTTTGGTGCATCAGGGTGGTCCAAGTCAATTACCTGGATTCATCCACATGCAAACAGCAGTTAAGTTTTGCATCCTTGGAAAGGTCTGTGGTGACAACTACCCAATGAAGTGCCTGATGGTGACAAGAAGCTATCAGAAGTGAACTACCAGCAACAGGACTTGGTTTCCACCATACATAGTGGTTATTCAACCTCCATACCTGGAGAGTACAAGTTAGTGCCTGCACCACACCAGAATCCATCAGAGTCTTTGCCATGTCAGCTGAGAATCCAGGGGCCTGGGCATTCCCTGCAGATGCACGAGAAGAAAGGATCGAGTTTATCAGGTCCACCAGTGCTCGTAACTTCTTGTTAGGTGGCTGCAGACCTTTGGAAGTTGACAAATCAAGGCTCTCAGTGTCCACAGATACTGAACCCAGGACTCTCACAATCTCCATCACCACACGTCTCCTGCCTTCTCCTGACCTTACACACACTGCCATGAGAAAATATGCTGCCTTCTCTGAGAGCTTCTCCCTGGACTCATCATTGTTAAGCTTGTCACCGGCCTTCTCATCTGGATAGCAAAGTACTCTATTAAGGACATGGTACAACAAGCCGCCATGTCCAATTGTATCATCCCCACCCTGAAAAGGGCCTCTCCCTTGACTGCTCTCTGAGTCCCTTCGCAGCACAACACCCACTGCCGAGGAGTACATGAGCATAACCTCAGTGACTAGCCTCAATACAAAAGTCACTTTGGCTAACTCCCCTGAGCCATCCAACATATTCAAATTGCTCGGGGTTGTACCACTTGATGTAAGAGAATCATCTGTCTTGGCCTTCCGCTTGCCTTTAAGTTCCAAACCATCTACCTCCATAGCTGTACTACCCTCATTTGACACCAAGTCCTCCTCCCTGCCAGATGATTGACCCACAACCTGAGAGGGATAATGAAGAACAACTTCCAGCAACTGATCAATTACGGTTGAAAAGCTCTGAGGGACCCTTTTATGGTGGTGTCCTTTGCTAGACTTGTTGGAGAACTCATGCGTTTTTGAGCCTCCATCACCCAAAGCCCGAGATTCCATTCCAATATTCTGGTTAGCATTCTTAAGCTTCTCAAGATCCTTCTCTGGTGCTTTTGCCTTCTCCTTGACCTTTTCCTTCTCCTTGTTCTTGTCCATCTCTTTTTCCTTCCCCTTGGCAACTGTCATGGTAGGACGTCCATTAACAGTCTCAATTTGACACACTGCAGCTGCTGCCTGCATGAAAATGGCAGGATCCCTTGAAACCATGGGTGCCAATGCAGTCAAGAACATACGGGGAGAGACACGACCATTGTGACGTGAAAGGGTAGTGATAAGGGTATGGCGAATCTCAGACTCCATAGCTTGCTGAAGAGTGTGAGGATCCTCCAGAAGATGCCGGACAATTGAAGCAGCTACAACATCAAATCCAGGATACATGGAGCTTCTTGGGAGGCCCAACAAAACTGTTAACCCACCAGCATCCAAGAACTGCACTGCAATAGCATGCATCTTTGTCAACCGGGCACATAGCTGGAGCACTGCCTGCAGAGTTGCTGATGGCAACTGCATGCGAAGAAAACTAGTAGCAACAGTGATGGTCCTGTGCTGCTCATCATCTGTCATATACCCTGTTGGCCTCCCAAGAATGCCAACAAGAGGGTTTTCTTCCTTACTGACATCAACCTCAAGCTTGTCCCCATCAGATGCAGGGAGATCTGAGTTCACAGCCACAGCACTGCCATCGTCAGCAGCTGTAGCTGATCCACCTGGTGCATCAGCACCAATCTTAGCTTTGTATTGAAGCATATGATCCAAAACAAGCAAGAGAGCTGTGACCCACTTGGGAACACTTGACTTCACAGCATCCTTCAGAGTAATGAAGCTCTGAAGTGCATCCAGGGCTATGCTGACCAGCCCATTTTCTGCTGCTATCTCTCGAGCAGTGCTGTCCTCATTTAATACTAATGCAAGCGTGTGAGATATGGTTGAAAGTGGACTTGAATCATCTGCTGGCACTTCCACTCCATGAGCTTTCAGGTGTTGGATAAGGTAGGAAATTATCTGCAGACGGTCTTGACCACTATTATAGTTACACATGGTGACCAGAAGATCAGTCATTGGAAATGCTACGGCATCTGTTTTCTGCAGAAGATTCATGCATATGGAGAGCATGTTATCAACAGGAGGCATATGAGGTCCCTCATCTTCTGGAATGGCCTCTTTCCCTTTGTTTCCATCTGATAGTTGTGCCAATGGGGCTCCATCAGTGCCCAGTGACATGGCAAGAGCCCGTGCCAGCTCATCATCCTCCTGCAGCAAAACAATCTGCATAAATCAGTCCCATCCACCTTCAACCATAAACAGAGAAATTCAGAATCATAACTTGGAACCAAAATGCAGAACCACCACACAATGCATGTAGAAAACCCCACAATCACAGGCTAGCAACCCATAGCTCAAGAAATACTTATTTGCATATGACAAACAACAACTCAGCAATACACAACAGCTGAAATGACCCAAGACATCAGAATCTAATGCTTTTACCTGCCGAATCTCTTCAGGGTGGCTAAACAACCACTCCATGGCCATTTCAACACTGCTGTTGTCAACTTGACGCAGTGCTTCTTCAGCCCTTGCTCGAGAGAACCCCATTTCCACAATCATAGAAACTGAAGACTCATCAGGAGGTGGCCCAATGAGGCGCAATCCCCCACCACCAACCCCTGGCAACCTGCTTCCATTTACATTCCCCACACCTGTATAGATGTGGGTGATGATGGATGCAATAGAATTGATAAAGCTAGCGTTACAGTGCAGGAACCTTGGGTGATTCCAAATGGGAAGTACAACTTCCAACACCTGACCTTGGAGGTCACGGACAAAAGACTCAGGATCCTTCACAGGATCATCTGACCCACCTGATACAGGCTGAATCAGCATCTGTGCCATGGATGTGGGTGTCAGCAAGAGAGAGGAAGTAACAAGTTGCTCTAATATCCGAGTGTAAATTTGCAGTGTCTCTAGTAGCCACAAGTGGTTTTCAGACTTATCCTCACATATCTGACCTGCCTTCACATTTTCCATTTCCATCGGGGAACCACCTGAACTTTGTGGCAAGGTCCACAACAGCTGGCTCGTTGCACTGAATGTGGCTAGCATCTGCTTGATACCCCCATGCCCGGCAAGATTGTTTACCAACAAAGTATTGCAAGTCCGACGACGGCCATCAAACAGCACGGCCGATATATCTTCAACAACCTTGCCCAGGTATCGGCACTTGACTGAAACTGAGGGCTCTGACTGAGATAGGACAACATTCCCATCAAAACTCAGATTATCTCGCAGTAGCTTAGAGAGAGTCCCTGCAAGTGACTTTGCAGTGACACTTAAGGGTACAGTATCATCACGCCGCCGAGATGGGACAACCATGGCCTTCCCCAAGGCTACATACAGACCACGAGCAGCCACCATCAGCCTATTCATCATCTCATAAATCAACAATTCTGGAGACTTCTGCTTTGCTGGTTCTGTTGCAGTAGAAGGTTCAGCAACACTGGCTACAGGCTCAAGATCAAGTTGGACGTTTTCTGTGTGGCGTGCAAGTCGCCCCATCTGTGCCATCTGAGTTAGAGCTTCTGTAGTTGCTGCCTGGTCTCGGCGGGCACGGCGAAGGGAACCATCCCCACCATGAAGAATCGGCAGGTAATCAGGTTCTACACCCCAATGAGATGATGGATTGCTGCGCAACTGTACTGGGTTCACATATCGGACAACTGGATATGCATCTGCATCATCTTCTCCTTGCCTTGAACCAGAGCCCACATCCACACTTGCAGTGGTGCTGCTGGTCACCCCATCTGTCTCCTTCTTCATGTCCACCTTGCCATCATCAAGCATTGAGATCTGCCAAGCAACCTCCTGCTGGACCTTGCCAATATTTTTCAGTACTTCAGAGGTTGTCGTGCTCAACTCAGTTATCATTGAGGATGAGCTCCTTACCAGAACTGCTGATAAAGAAATATAGCATTCTGTTGCTGACAGGGAGTGTGCCACTTTGCTCCACAACATACTCTCCAAATCTGAAAACTTCTTCCCACCCACTTTATTCAACTGAATAAGTGTCATCTTTAAATGGTCTGTGAGGCCACCGCACACTGCCCGTGTCAGTGCCACAGAATGCTGTGGGGAAAAAGCTCGAAACATGACAGACATGTTATGTGCTGTAGATGAACCCCCAAAGGAGATGGGCAAATGGGGTAGGCTGTACAGCTGAAGCAAAGCTTCAATTCCCTTCTTTTCAATGAATATGCGGCTTGTATCGGCATTTTGGAGAACTGTCTCTAGAAGCCGCACCACATTGTTTATGCACTCGGACAAAAAAGCTTCTGTATTAGGAGTAGCCCCATCAGCACCAGGGTCAGACACATGGTGATCTGTGGGCTTCCCTGTAGTTACCTCTGCATCCAGGCCAACATTTATGTCTTCAGCATCTGTATCCATAGGAACAGGGGCATCAGCAGTGGCAGGCTCAGGTATAATGGCTGCAGTTGCAGGCTCTACAGCAGCACCACCTATGATTGCAATAGTCCTCAGAATCTCTATGCACACATCAATGCCGGCACCCCGCAGACTTGGTGCATGCCTCATCAGTTCATCAAGTCCTGAAGCCAGTGACCCTGGGGTGTCATTGGCTAGAGCCCGCACATATGTCTTTGTTGTAAAAATTTTGACAAAACAACCCAGGGCATTCCTCTCCCTGACTGCCTGTAATCCTGAGTTGTTTAGGCAAAGCGCATCCAAGCTGTTTGGAATGCACCCCACTGCTTCTGATGAGGGTAGGACCCCAGACGTAATGGCATCCAAAAAGGCACTGGGAAGACCCGCAGCATCAAGAGCAGAAAAGCATGTTGGGTCTTTGTGGATGAGATCGCTCATAACTGATGCAGCGAGTGAGAAGACACCTCCTCCAAATTCCTTGGCATGCCTGAAGATAACACAGAGACATGCAGGCAAGGAACTCTCTTCTGACCCATGGAGCCGTGTACCTGGGGCATATGTTCCTAGGGCAATGGCACGAAGCAAAGCTTTGAGAAGGAGCCTTTTAGGGTATGGAATAAGGGAGTCTGATGGCCCCCCAGCTGATGCCTGCTGCAATTCCATGTCTTCCTCCACTACCAGAGCTTTTCCTTTGGTGGCCACATGAGCCTCTGCCCCATGCAGCTGTGAACCCACTTCAACATGAGCCACTTCCAATTTCAGTCTGGCAACCGTGTCATCCAGTCCACCAAGATCTCGAAACAATGTACCAGCCGAATTGCTATAATCCATGAAAGCTTCAAGAATGTGAACAGCTGCACTGACCAGACGGGTGTGCTCAGGGTCCATATCCTTGAGAAGAGGTATAAGAGTTGGAATCAGACCAGCTTCCCTTAATGCAGCACAACCTGTTGAGGAGGATACAAGAACCGTGACAAGAGAGAGGAGAGCCTCAACAAAGGGTATTGAATACCCCAGAGTGCTCTCTGTGATGGACCCAATAGCTTTCTGCATGAGGCTAGGTAGAATTCCACGATGGCCACCTGCACTGATAACTGTCAGAACATTTGACTGCCGAGGCCTGTCCTGCGACTGAGCAGCTAAAGCCAACACTGCAAATAAGCGGATCTCCTCTGGAACAGTGTCCTCACACTGCAAAATTGTCACTAACTCATCCAGAAACTCAGGCTCATTGATGAAGAATGTGGTAAGATCTTCATGATCAGGATTGGATTGGAGTAGCACCGTGAAGGCAAGCAGTCGGATACATATGTACTGCCTCCTTGAGCTCAGATGTGGGAATGCCCTTGCAAACCGAAGACGTGTAAGCAGAGAAAATCGGAGCCTGGGAGGCACTTTGTAACGCTCCACAAGCTGTTGCAAAAACTCAAGATCTCCCTCTGTTTGCATATGGAGCTCAGGGATGTGAATGACTTGGAGTCCAGAGATATTTCTGTCACTGTTGCTGCTGCTATCAGATGCATCACCCTCTGCATAAAACTCAAAGTGCAACGCAGCCCCCAGTTTGCAGGCATCTATATCACAACCATTGTCCATGGCACAAGCCAGTAACCCTAACCCTTCCTCTTTACCCCCCCAGCCTTGTGACAAAGAGAAAAGGCGAGCGTTAAGGGCTGCATCACCATGCCACCGCATTGCCCGGTTTGACTGCACAGGCTTCTTTACAAATGCTGCCAAAGTCTGCAACGCAGCAACTACTATGTCTGGGTCTGTTGAGGCAAACAATGATGACACATGCTGCAGGCATACCACCACCAATATTTGCTTGAGTTCTAAGAGCTGCAAACACATGTTACACCCACACAAAGAAACACCAATGGTAAGCAATGCAACAGCGACCGAGGGGGGGCAGGTTGGAGAAGAATTACCTCATTAGAATTGTACAAATACTTGTTTGGACAATTCTCAAGGATAATTTGTGTTACCCTAAGAATTTGCAAAACCGCATCCTTAGGAAAAGGGTCGTTACTCTCTGCAAAATTGCCCTCCAGCTGCAAGTCCTTCCTTGGCTTCACATAAGTTTCAAAGAAAAGCTCAAAGTGGTTCCACAAATCAACCCAGTGATAGAAATCCCCCTGCAAAAGCTCAACCAGGTCACCCATCATCTGTCCCATCAGTTGGGTGGGTATGTTCATTCATGTCTTCATCTAACACAGAATTGTAGATAATCATAGTACACAGAAAAGTATCACAATACAATTTGTAGCAGGCCAGAACCTGCAGCCTAATGTACAAACACACATTCACATACCTTGCCATAGTCCCAACGAAAACCCACAAGAGGAGCTTGAATATCTGCCAAGGGGCAGCTTTCCACCCGGTTGATGAAGGCCTTCACTTTTGGAGGCTGCAAACAAGGACAGCCCGTCCAAACACAAGGAAAAGATGAGTTAGAAATATATGACAACAAACCAAGCAGATCAGTCCCCATTTGTTGCCATCGTCGGTAGGGCGGCAGTGCAGCGTCACACACAGACAGAAAAAGAGATAGACGACAAAAAAAGAGGGGGAGGCCAGTCAAAAGCAGAACCGACAAGAAGAAGGATCCTCTATTTGATATTCCAACAAATCAGAGTGTCCCCCGACATAGAAGCTAACCACAAACCAATTGACATAAAACAAAGAATTCCTAGAAACAAAGGCCACTTGCAACAGACAGACAGACAAGCAAGAAACACTCCTCTCGAAAGAGTGTTTGGCCCTTTTCTTATACACCCGGTTGGGTAGAAACCCTAGAAGAACAACAGCAGCGGCAGAAATGAACGGAGGGATGGAAGAAAGCAAGCCACAATTCTTCGCATCATCATGTGGGGAGAACAACAACAACACAGCTACAACAAGTAAACTATGAAACCAAAACCCGCTACACTTGAAACAAAAAACATCGGTTGTTATGATGTTGATGATGATGTTATGGCGGCAGACGGCACAGACACAAAAGAAAAGCCGAAAGCATAACTTACCGCCTCTACACCCCTCTTCTTTTTCGCCTTCATGATTGGATCTAAGAAGAAGCGAGAAAATCACACAGCACAGCAGCAACGAAGCATCTCTCTCCTGTACTTTTTCTCTGTCTCGGTCTGTTGGTGGGGGTTCGCGATTCGGGTTTTGAGGGGAGGAGGAGGAGGGAGGAGCTCGATCCCACGGTTCGTTGGTTGTGGAAGAAAAAGAAGAAGCTCCGAAGCAGCCCGGCCAAAAGGGCGGCCGCTAATTGCAACCGCAAGCAGAGAAAAAGGAAAGGCAGAAGGCGATGGGACGTGATGATCTCAGGCCAACAGCAGCGACGACGACGACGACGAACAACACATCAGAGAGAAGAGAGAGAGAGAGAGAGAGTGAAGGCGAAAAGAGAGACGATGGGCGCGCACAAGGGATTTCGTTTCTGGGCACTGGCTCCCGTGCAGTCTCCTTTTCACACTAGCAGCTGCTCTGCAGGCGGCAGCTACTGTATGTATTTTTACTTGGGGTATACATACATTAAAAAAACATACGTATTGCCAGAGTGAAGTTGCAGCACGCACGCACCAACCAGCGCCGCACCATCCACTGGATGGATGGATGCCCGTTATGACTCGGTTGTGGTGGATGAAGAACCTCAACTCTGAATGAATAACATCTGGTTTCACCATGGTAACCCATTCTCTGAGTAAGAAGTAGGTCCTAATATATAGCTAGACAGGTAGGAAAATAGGTGACCACTACTAGCTAAGTAGATAGATAGGTTTATAAATAGTTAGTGGTTGCTTCTACTCCCTACTACCTATCTAGTTGGTAGGTAGTACACAAAAGCAACTGAGCTAGGGGTGCTAGGGGTTAGCTAGGGTGTACAACCCAATGGAAAATCGTTTCCTGATCACTTATCATCCATCCTTCATGATGCCCTGGCGGGAGCTGGTTCACCCTTGCCGTATATACGTATGTCCCTTTCATATATATATATATATATGTATATGCGTTCTTTTACGTCTAGGGTTTTGGACGTTCCCTCTAGCATCGTCGTTGATGGGAAAGCCCCCTTCTCATGGGAACCAAAAATGTGTCATTTTATTATGAAGGGTTTTTAAGCATAGGCACATGGCAGGAACAATTTAGATATTGTTGTCTAGATTTGTCTGGAGTCTATTCTCTGGATTTTACCAAGATTTATGGTTTCAATTAGCCCATATATATATAGTTCCCATAAATATTATTTTATAATTTTTTTCAAAAAAAAACATGAAAAGGCACAATAACACATGCTTTTTCATGTCCTATGTAAATGGTTAAAGGGAAAAAGAATGGAATAGTTTTTTTTTTAAAAGGCACCCCAATGCTTATAATGTTATTTATTCAAAATTGAAACACAATGTAAAAACGTTTAAACAAATTCAAATTTTGTTTCATTTAGTAATATGCAATTGTTGTGATAATTTTAATTATCAAAGCTTTGGGCAATTTGACAATAATTTAACATATCATTGTAAATAAAATTTGAAGAGTAAAAAATAAATCACTTGTAGTATTAAAAATGAAACTTGAAAAATACATACAAGCATTCCTTTGTTCTTATATTAGTATTGAAATATAAAAGATGTATGGATTTAATTGTTCACACAAGTCTTCTAGCCTGATGTCAAAATATTTATCCACATATTACTATTTTGACTAAATTGAAATACAAATGAAATTTATTTTTCAAACTCTTCATTAGTAACACCTAGATATACTAAAACACCCAAAAACCTAAAAAGTTATTGTTCAATTTTGCAACACAATGTAAGAACATTTAGACAACCTTGGCATTACTCTAGAGCTTTTACCTCGGCCACAGGGTTCTAGTATTTCTAGGAATATATATATATATGGTCTCGATGTCTGGGGTCTGTCGTCATTGGTGGGGAGAACTCGATTGTCATGGGCAGTGGAAATGTGTCATTTTATTACCAAGGGTTTTTCTCCTATGGAATATGAGGGGAACGATGCAGATGCTGTATTTTTCTGGGAGCAAAGACGTTGTATACATCTGGGGATCGTATATAACCTCTATACATTTTATTTTTTAAAAATGTTTTTGTCATGACCATGCGAAAACTTGCATGCCATTGAGAGAAAAAACTTGTCCGTGCTACTGAGGGTGCTTTCTCCTTGGGAACGTGCGGGGAGCGATGCAGCTGCTGAAACCCTGATTTGATCCTGTGCAAGTTCCCGTCACCGACCACAAATCAGACCCCTTAAAATATGGGTACAAATAGTACTAGTGTTCTTAACTTATTTTCAAAGGAAAAATAGTAGTAGAGCAGGTCTTAATGTTACTAGTTACTTTCAAGGGAAAAATAGTAGTAGAGTAATTACGTTCCAACGGAAAAGTACACGCAAAAGCTTTCTCAGAAATTTCCACTGTAGTGGGGGTACATCTTTTACCCATATATCCCCGGCGGATACGAGTAAGGTATATATCTCATGCCCTAATTTATTTTCTTAAAATGAATGAATGTACCCTAACAAAACGCATACCCAGAGAATATATATATACATCTGAAAAGATATATCCTATTGGGTATATGTGAGCTATACCCATAAAAATGTTATAGCCAATAAATATTAGGGATTTTACACCTCCTATTTCAGGAGCATGAGTGATCTTATGGCTACTTAGTTGTAATGTCCTTCTGTACATGAGAAAGGTTCATTCTTAAACCCTTCCATGATTTTCAGTTTTTCATGATTTAAAATTTTTTTTTTAAAAAAAAGGTGTAGGATCTTCCATGAAGCAGAAGGCCATGTGCCAAATCTCACTCTAAAATCATGGTTAAAATAAAAAATTTAAAAATCACCATTCTCATTGTTCCTACCTAGGTAGATTACTGATTGTTTGTATATGATCGAACACTTATTTATATTTTCATCATATGTGCTTCATTTTGAGTTATTTAAAATGTTATAAGAGTGATACCTCAAGGTTTAGAAATCATCTTTGAAGTGCAAAAAAAAAGGAGTAATGAAATAATAACAAGAACAAAAATAAGCTTTTCAACTTATAACGGGCGTCTTTGTTTTTTTTTTTTTTGTTTTTCTTTGGACCCCTCCTATTTTCAAAGCTCATAATTTCCTTTTTTTTATTCATTTTAAACGATTTAAAGTGCTCTAGGAGCACCATTTGAAATTCTACAAATCATTTTTGAATTTTGATATAACAAAGCAACATACAAAGAAGTTTTTAGGTGTTTGGGAATCAGCCTTTGTAGTGTTTGATGGTTTGTTTTTTTGAGTTCTTGACCCCTTTTAATTTGGGGCTATAACTTTTTCATTTGTAATTTGTTTTTTCAACGATTATTAGTGTGTCAAATGTGCCAAGAGCCCCGTTCATGTTTTGTTTGGACACCAGAAACAAAGGATCCCTCCCCTTGGATCCAACTTGTCCTAAGCACTTAAATGTTTGATCCCCAACCAGAATACCTTTTCAAATGGATTCAACATTCAAGTGTTGAATTATTTTTTGAATCCATTTTGGGCTTTAAAACAATAATCTATGGAATTTTAACACTAATAAAAGTAGTTTTCTTATATAAATTATTCAAACTCTAAATCACTCACATACTGAAATTATTTATAACATTTTTCTTCCCTTGTATTTTTCTTATTTCAATATGTCCAACAAGTAATTTCTAAAAAATTCAACATTTTGAAAAATCATTTAATTATTACCGAACCTCAAAAAGTACTCTAATAGTAGGTTTAGAATTCCTTTTATTCCTACCACCAAATGATCTATGTATGTCTAGGCTTATGATAAACATACATACCCCTATGTGCTTTAATGATGGGTAGGGGCCATGGGCGGGTTACATTCTAGTCAAACATAAGGTTTGACTCAATTGTCACCTTGTGCTACACCTTTTATTTTGGGAATGCTCCCACCCTAGGGTTTTGCCCTACACTTTATTTTTGGGGCAAGGTATAATTAATCTCCCTCTAATAAAAAATTTCTTGTTGGGCAACGTATTAATAATCTCCTTCTCCCATGAAATGTTTTCATTGGGTTGTTTCAAAACATTTCTTAGTTGGGTACAATGCAACAATCAATGTGACCCAACACCCACTAATGTACCAATCATTTTGCCCATTTTTTATTTCATTGGTGAAATGAAACTCCTTTCAACCTTTTATTCCTTTCCAAACTCAAGCATAAGTGAAGTGATAACCTTGTGAATGTGTGTATAAACCCATCTCCTTATTCATAAATGCTAGTGACTAATTGCCATTAATCCCTTGTTGACTTAATCAACTATTTACAATGGGTATAGACAAGCATATTATAACCTTAAAAACTTAAGGCAAGAACAAGCCATTAAATTTTATTTAAATATTTATGCTAAGTTTTTATCAAATTTAGAAGCAATGGGAAAGCTTAGACATTGGCTTAACACTTAATAAGATCCCCATGGAAGTTGCAACAAATGTTTAAAGTTAAACTTTGTTACATTTTAATTTGTTATTGCACAAACAAGCACTTAAAAAAAGCCATAGGAAAACATCAATAATTACTAGCATTTGAATGATAGCAATTGTCATACACATGTTTAAGGATTTTAAGAACAACTTGTATTTTATTGATCACCTATTGTAAAACATTACTAATTTCATTAGCTTTTGACAATGGGTGGTGGTTAATGTCAAAAATCAAACAAAAATCTACATTTGTTTCTTAAGTTTTTTGTGCATTTCTAGAAGCAATATGAATACCTAGTCATGATGTTAGTCAAAAAGGATAATAGTATCATCATTTAAGCCACAATAAGCTTATTAGGCGATTGTTGGTGTTTGGCAATGGTAGGGTGGTGAATGAAAAATGCAAGGGCAAGGTGGGTGGGGTGGTAATTACAAGATGGCATGAAGGTCTCTATGGTGGTGAATGTTGACAAAGAAGGAGGAGGTGATGGGTGACAAAGGAGAATAAAGTGATGGTGGCTTCATATAAGAACAAAAAATGACATTAAGAATAAAGAAGAAAGTGAAAAAACAAAATTGTTTGGACTTTGCCGAGGGGGAAGCCTACATGCACCTACAATACATATTTTCAATACAAATATGACAATACAACAAAAGGAGGCTTCAAATAAAGGTAGTTTTCATGTCATTGTTGAGGAAGATAATGTTGGTGAAAATCCACCTTGTTGATCATTGGTGATAATGCATTATTGAATGCCTGTAATAGGCAATGCACAACCTTTTTTGCTTCTACCAATGGTCTGAAGAAAATAAAGCTTGAAAATTAATTGAAGGGCAACATGAATTTAAGTTTAAATTTGGTGTACGTGTCATTATTAATTCTTTTGAAAATTTTGTGAGGTGTGCATGTGTGGGTCAAACACTCTATTTTTAAGTGCCTACCCAAACCTATTGAATTACTATTTGCTTTTAATAAAAATATCGAATACCTAATTGAATTTTAAAATGTTGTTTTGGTCATTATGGTACCCAATGAATTATACAATGTGATTTATTCATAAGAATATAATAATATGGGAGGTTTTTGTGCATGATCATTTCTTATTAGTTCCCCCCTATACATTTATAATCATTTAGTCAAAAGTTCATATTTGTTGTGATGTAGATGGCAAATTCATATTTGAATTTATGGTGAAGCCAATCAAATGTGTTTAATCATTTGAGGAAAGGATGTGGGCATCACAATTTTGGTTTTCTATTTCAAGGCATCACATTGATTATGTTTGCCTTGTGGTATGTTGATGCAAAATTTTCAGTCAATATCCAAGATCCACATTTGAATGATAGTTCATCTTATTTTCTAGAACTTAATTCATGTTTTATAGTGGTGACAATTTGAATAAACATGTGCAAGACTCCATAAGGTGATTTTATTATATTATAAACAAGTCAATCCAAACAAAAACTCAACTAGAAAGGATGTAGTTGAGCATATTCAAGCTTCATGTCCAACAATGGTAAGCGGACTTAGGATTTAAAACAAAGGCCTCACATATTTTTCTTATTATGAAACCAAATAGTCTAAAATAGATTATGGATGTTGATATATCAAAAAAGACTTCGACATTCATGCTGCAAAGGTGTGAGAATGAATCCAAAACCCTTAGAAGAAAAATTGTCATTTGTAACCAATTTTTGTAGTTAAAAAATGTCTTTTACAACTATTTTTTAGTTGCAAATGATTATTTTAGTTCCAATAATTGGTTGTAAACAATTGTTTTTCTCTAGTGAAAACAAATGTGTGAATTAATAATCATTTAGTGCATTCTTTCATTATTTGTAAATAGTAAATGGGATTAAAGTGTGGATCCATATCATATTGATTTCAACCAATCACAAAAGCCATATTAAAGTTGAGGATTGTAAAAATGTGGGTTTTTTGATGAAATGGTACAAAGTTCATTAATTGTAACATTGTATGGCTATAGTGAAAAACCCAAGTTGATTAGGACTTTTTGGTTGAACCACATTTAATTGTTTTAGATAATCACAAGTTTCATAAAATAGTTTTCCAATTCTTAAAACTAACATAGAGAATTTGAAATCCCCAAAAAATAGTCACTAAAATAGTTTAAATCAAAATGTTAGTGCAAGTTTCCACTCAAACTAGTTACATATTAATTTTCTTTCATATTTTTAGGTCATCCAACCCATTACCTTACTAGTCTCCAATTAACTATTGACATCAAACTATGTGAACAAATTAACTTACAAATTAAATATTGGATGTTTGAATTAATCTAATTTGTGTGCAATGCATGACAAGCATGAATCATGTTAATTTCACTATAATTATTGCTTTCATTATATTACATTCAACTTATGGTGGTTTTGGTCACATCACCTTACACTAACAAGTTAGCATTGTGACTTTGGAATATACATGTAGTGTTGGTTATTTGGTTATTTGCCAAATTGCATCAGTAATATGCACATAGGCATTGTCATCATCCCTTCACCATGGTTATTAGTTTCACTATAATATCCATTGGAATGACCAAAACATTTACATTATGTTTTGATGTGTGGTTGAAATAACTTCAAACTTGTTGATATTTGCACTAATACATGGGTGTCATTTTCCACTTGCATATTGTTGTGATGATTTAAACCTAATGTTGACCATGGCCACTTGCAATTACACATGTGCAATGACATTAACATGGAAATTGCTTAGTCATTTTGATGTGATTAATAAGACTTATTGTGATAAGCATGACATTGTTCAAGTTGTCATCTTCATTTGTAAATGACCATGTTAACCAATACAACCTATTTGTGATGATATTTTCAAATTGATTTATTACTTAATATTTTATACTACTATTATGTAATGTTGCCAAACTCCATTTCATCAAGCATAATGTGATTAAATGGATAATTATTTTATTGGTATGGTTGAATACTTGAATGAATGTTAACTTAAGTGTCATCAAAATAACTTCAACCAAATAAAGTAAACAATTAATCACCCGTGGTGTTAAACATGATTATGTCAAAGCAATGTTCACAAATGTATTGTGTAATAGTTCACATGTTAATAAATGGATCATCTATTTAGTTCCATAATAATTTGGGGGTTTTACTCCACAATTAGAAATGATTTCTTGAGTCCCACCCAGCATGGAAAAGTTTTATAAAGTCACATATTCAACTTATAACAAATACATATGTTGTGAATTATACATTTGGCCTTTGTTGTGTTAATCCAAAAATGGAATGCAATTCATTAACCTAAATCATTATGGGACCTCAAAAGTGAAATAAATTCACTTCATTCTAATCATTTCACCTTGTTTAAAATTATGTCATTATAAAGTCACCGTGTAGTTATCAGGTTTCATCGGTACTAAACATAATTCATTATTAATTGAAGTAATTCATTATAATAATTGTGTTATAATGTTGTTGCATTAAATTCTTCAAGTTATTATACCTTAAACTATTTTGGGTTGTTCTACTTTAAATATTTAAAATCATTATACCTTGGAAATTTTACTTATTTTACCATATGTTATTATTAATTATTATTAGATATTCCACTTTAGGTTATTGTGTTTTATGTTATTATTGATTATTCCACCATAGGTTATTGTTCTTTAGGTTATTCATAATTATTTTAAGTTATTCCAACCTAGGTTTTTTAATTATTTTAGGTTATTTCACTATAAATTATTTTAGGCTATTTATCCTAGGTTTTTTTTATTATTTTAAATTATTTCACCTTTTGTTATTATAAATACTATCGACTATTTTAGGTTATTTCACCTTAAGCTATTCTAAGTTATTTTATTTTAAGTTAATTTCACATAAATTGTATGTTACTTCACCTTATGATATTTTAAATTACTTTACCTTAAGTTATTCTTGATTATTCTAAACTATTCCACCTTAAGTTGTGTAGAATTAATTTACTTAATGTTATTTTCAATTATTCTAAATTATTTCATCTTTGGGTCCATTCATGATTGGGATACCAAAAATGAATATCTAATTGAAAAAGGATTACAAAGGACAACTTTGTATTTTTACTTATCTTACATTATTATAATCATAATGGATTCTTGTATGCCAATAGATAATAAAATGATGTCTTTTTGAATTAATAAAAATAACTTGCATATTATGTAAATGTCATTTTGAGTCTCATAAATTAAAGTAATCAAGTGTTTAAAGTTTATTTTCTTAAAGGAATCAAAATGAATGCATAAAGACATACAATTGATTTCAAACTTTGTGTACGACAAAAACATGCCCCTTTTTATGAAAGTACACATTCATTGAATGAACTTGATGAAAAACCAAATCAATTTTTTTTTTCAAATTCTTGAAATTTTTAAGGAAAATGCTACAAGGCAAAGGACTCATTTTTCAAACCATTTGATAAAAAATTATGTTCAATGGGTTCAAAATGTCTAGCTTTAGATGTAGGTCACATTTGTAGGAAATAAACATGCCAAAAAACATGTTTGGTTGTCCATTGAAACTCATTTTGAAATTTTATAAGATTTATGTGTTTCTGGCATGAAACCAAAATATTCATACACAATTATGTATGAATGTGAAAAATCACCATTAACACATGATTTATCTTATATTGGACTATTCAAATTTTTTCACTTAATTTTGTTTCATGTAAATGTCATTTGTAAAATGTAGTTTAAAAAAATCTTTGAAGTCCTTTTTTTCCTTTTTTGGTACCCCAACCATGAATGCACCCCTTTGGTTATTCTAAGCTTTTTTTTAAAAAAACAAATTCAACCTAGGATATTATAGGTTATTATAACTTAAATCCTAATCCATTTCTATTTTAAGTTATTATACATTAGGCTATACCATGTGCTTTTATAGCCTATACCAACTTGAAGTTACATAATTTAAAATAACTTATGTAAAAAGAATTCAAATTGTTTGAAATAACCTAAGATAACTTAGGGTGGGATAATTTAAAATATTTAAAACATAACTTAAGGTGGAATAATTTGGAATAACAAAAAAGAAACTTAGGTTAACCTAAGGTGGAATAACTTAGAATAAATTAAAATAAATTAAAATAACCGATAATGGCTTAAGGAAGGATGGCCTATAATAACCTAAAATAATTTAAAAGATCCAAAAATCATTTAAAATAGACTAAGGTGGATAGTTCAAAATAACAAATAATATTTTAAGGTACAATAACCTATAATAATTTAGGACTAACTTTAAGTCATAGCATATGGTAGCCTAAGGATAGCTTAGGGTATCCGACGTTAACTTAAGAATAACATAGAATAACTTACATTAATTTAAGAATAATTAAAAACTAACATAGAAACGTACAAATAGGTTAGGAAAATAATATGCATAATAATGTGGGGTGACAAGTCATTTTTCTTATTTAAATAATGATCCAATGGTTAAAGAATTTTTATTGAGGTGAAGGGTTTAAACCTTAACACTTGCACCCTAAGTTGGTAGGCTAAATGGTTTGGATTTTTAGGGTGTTTAACATAAGTTAGGTTATTAAATGTTTAACCTAAGTTCGTAGCTTCTTAGCTTTAGTGCTTAGGTGCTTACCTTAGGTTCATAGCCCAACCTAACTATGAACTAAGAGATGAATCTAATGAATTAATTATCATTAAATCTGACAAATTATATATGATTTAATTGTTAATAAATTCAATTAGCTATTAGTGAATTTACTTGTCCATAACAATTGGTTTTTTTTCATTAGGGCGTTGCATTAATTGATCACTTTTGGCATGGTAAATTTGTCCAAGTTCATTAAAAATTTAATGAAAGACAAAGTGAACAAGGACACAAATTGTGTAATGTTGCAACATGTTGGGTCTCACACACCATTTGTCTTCATTATTTTCTAGGGGCATTGACAACCATAATGTCAATAACCAATGTGTTCATGTTGAACTTTAAGTGCCAAATTTATGACATGTGATGCAAGGTTTGTACCTTGTTCATAATTCTTGCAAAAGTCTATTGTGCTTTTGATTCCCTTGTCAATATTGAATGCCTACAAAACCAACATAGCACCCACAACTAAATAAACAAGTTATGAAACAATGTTGTTCATTAATGAACACTAATAATAAGATGGATTATTTTGCTTAGGTGACTCATGTGATGTATAATTTTTTAATGATCAATATCCATTTTGTTTATACATAAACCACAAGGGTGATGTGTTGCCATCCAATGCATTGAGCACTTAAAGAAATCAATAACATTGCACATATCCACGATTAATTAGACTTGCACCACACCTTTATAATTGTTTACAAAGTGATGGGAATTTTACATTCATAGTGGTAGGGAAAGATTAAATCATACCTTTTTCCATGCAAATTTAATATAAGTTCAATGCAAGCCATAAATAAACTAAGAAGCTTAATAATAAGCTTGGATGTAGTATTTGAGTTTTAAAACAATAATTACATGTAATCCATGCCATTTCCAAATACCATAGTAAAATGTTTTCAATAACAAATAGCCAAATAATTCATTAAATTTTAAATCTTAACTTTTTTAATTCTAAATTTTTTGGTAGGTAATGGTTACATAAAATAATAAACAACCTTTCTTCAAGGTTGTGGAATAGTTTAATGTGTTGGGACTTTCTCAATGTTAAATTTTAGTATTTGAAGGTCTATGGTTCAAACCCAACTATTGAACTTTTGAAATCATTTTCTTTTTAGAAATTGAATCATGAAATATTTTACCCCTTTTAATTGAAAGTTAGGTTAAATTACCCCTACAAACATACAACATTTGTGGAATTGATTTGAGGAAGTATTTGCCAAATTAAGCCTTATGTTCATATTCCATGTGTGGAGTTTTGACCCTCTTTTCAATATCACAATATATTCACCATGATTAATCCCAAATGCATATACTTGAATTTATTCTTACACATTCATATTTTTGTATCAACAATATTGTAAAAATTATGAAAAAAAATTCACATTTGTAATTGAAGTGTTTAGTTTGTCTTCAACTGCAATCATAATTTAAAACAACTATAATTACAAAATGTTTTTTTATAACTAAAACATTTTTTTTGCAACTACACAAAAAAAATCAAAAGTTCAACATTACATTTGAAAATAACAACTATAAGTCAACACCACGGCAATAACCACCTTAGTTGCAAATGACATTCACCATTATGTCAATAATCATTTTCAATTGTAATTCACTAATGAATGAACTTCATATATTAACATTGCATGACATTATCAAATATCAAATTATAAGTTCAATTGTGTTGGACAAAAGGTTTAGTCAATAATTCATTAAAATTAGGTTAATGTAGGAGTTAATTATAATAGATTTAATAGTTAGTTATTTAGTTACACATTAGTTAGTGTACCTTAAATAGGTAATTAGATAACTAATTAATAACCTAACCTAGGTATTTAGATAACCTACTATAGCTTACATATTTAAAGGCTAAACTACCCTTATACCTAGATTAAATTCCTTAAGTAAACAAGCTAACTTAAACCATTTACCTATTTAAACTAAATATATAAGGATATGTAGTTCATGTATGTAGATTAAGTATATATATATATATATAGATAACATTGTATGGGCATGTGTATACTTATTCTACTTAATAATATGCATATTGGGTAATCTAAGTACTTAATTACACACACTACTAGGAGATGTGGCCAAGTTCACCTTGTATTTCACTAGGATTTTGAGTGAACTAGGACAGATTCATTATATGAAATCATGGTAAAACATGTTAACCCCGTAGTGAACGGGGACCAATTGCTAGGACATGTCAATTAAGCTAGTGAAACAAGATGACAATAAGTGATACCCAAATTTAGGTGGAAATTACACCTATTAGTTAAATCAACCTACAACACCAGTCATTTAAGAGGGTCTTTTCACCAAGTGTGGTTAGTTAATTTAAATTGTTTTTTCATATTGTGTTTAGTTAATTTAGGAGAATTTTTTCACAAATTATGGTTGATTAATTTAAGGAGATTTTTCCATCTATTAACCATTAA
>Ga0116231_10000645_pt1 | contig 63574 bp, 52 predicted proteins | sample S1TSphgellanicum_2_FD_89695 | JGI IMG/M metagenome (GOLD analysis project Ga0116231, IMG submission 89695) | Host-associated microbial communities from peat moss isolated from Minnesota, USA - S1T2_Fd - Sphagnum magellanicum MG | ecosystem: Host-associated > Plants > Peat moss > Unclassified... | reverse complement strand
TACTTAATACATCAATTTTCTAATTTTCATATCTGATGAAGCAACATTTCTAATCCACATAGATTGCTTAATACATCAATTTTCTAATTTTCATATCTGATGAAGCAACATTTCTAATCCACATAGATTGCTTAATACATCAATTTTCTAATTTTCATATCTGATGAAGCAACATTTTGTTTCTCAGGTCTCAATTTTGATGGAGCAACATTTTGCTCACCAATTGGCTGATCCGAAGAAGCAACAATACCCTCAACAGTTGCTTGATGTGAAAAAACAACAATTTGTAATTGATTTGATGAAACAATAGTTTCCTTTGCAACCACTTGATCTGATGAAGCAACATTTTGCTTATGCACTTCCAAATCATTGCCATCACTTTTCCTCAATCTCCTTCTCCAAGCCATTATAACCTTCAACCTCAACAAAAAAACAACCATTATATTGTTAATTGTCAATTTTAATAAACTAAACCATAAAGACCCCAAAAATAAAAATAAAAATCGATTACTACCATTACCTTCTTCATATCTGGGCCACCATAAAAGAAGGTGATGACATTGTTGTCGTCACCTTCTTTGCAACTAAACCAGCAAAAAGGCGCAAGTTGCCAATTTCTTGCGACAAAGCCATCGAAGAAGGTGACAGAAACTATTGTCTTCTTCTTCTTTGCTACAATGGAACCTAAGCAAAACAAAACTAGAAATAACTCTGCACTAAAACAAAAAAAAAAAAACAAAAGTTACCATTGCCTTCTGTTTTTTTTTTCTCCTTGTTTTGGTGCCATCGACTTTTCAGCTCCAACAAAAAAAAGAAAAAAAAGGAAGGTGACGTTACTGGCGTCGCCTTCTATGATGCCAAAAAAAAAAAGGAGGAGGCGACAACAGCGCTGCCATTGCCTTCTTTGCTGCATGAGAAAAAAAAAAAAAAAAAAAAAAAGCTGCCGTCGCCTTCTATGTTCCAAAAAAAGAAGAGAAAAAGGCAATGGCAATGTTGCCTTCTTCTTATTCTTGCTGCAACAAAACAAAGAAAAGAAGGGGATGACAACTACCGTCCCCTTTTGCCTTCCAAAAAAAACTAGAGAAGAAGGCAACAGCAATAAAGTTGCCGTCACCTTCTTCTTAGTGCAACAAAACAAAGAAAAGAAGGGGACATTAGTTGCCGTCCCCTTCTACCTTCCAAAAAAAACCAGAAGGAGAAGAAGAAGGCGACAACAACGTCGCCTTCTTCTTCTTCTTCTTCTTGCTGTAACAAAACAAAGAAAAGAAGGTGACGACAGCAAGCCGTCGCCTTCTTCGCTGCGCTACAACAAAAAAAAAAGCTGAAAGAAGGTAAGAAGGCCTACCTTGAAGCTTGGAAGTGAGTCCCGCTTCGGCTCTGGTTTTGGCGCTCTTGCTCTAGCTCTAGCGCTCCCGCTCCTATGCTCCCACTCCGGCTTTGGCACTCTGGTGATGGCGATCGGAGGTAGGAGATGGGAGGTAGGAGGGGGGAGGTAGGTAGGAGAGGGGAGGTAGGTGGGAGGTAGGAGGGGGTAGGTAGGAGGTAGGAGGGGGGAGGTAGGTAGGTAGGTATGAGAAAAATGTTTTGGGGCAGAGTAGAGGTGGGAAAAAATATATATATTTGGGCAGGGAGGATGTGGTTTTGGTTCATCCCCAAAACGGCTTCAACGGCCTCATCCTCAACTGGTGCATTGGTGGCTGCTGGTTCACTCCAGCCGGGTGAAGACAGGGTGAACTCGGAGATATCTCTATTGTGTTTTTACTTAGAATATGCAAAAGATATAAGCAGGAATGGTTATTATAAGTTTGGTACCCACAATTCAAAAAAAGGGGGTGGTATTAAGTCTTGATAAGGTACATCAGAAAATAGCAGGAAATGTTTAATATAGTTACCCGGGTGTTGAACCCAGTTTGGAAGAGGACAAAGCCAATGAGGTGAGTTAGCATGCACCCGAGAAATTTTGGGATCAAGTGGTGTTTACAAGTGTTGGGTGGGTACCAAAATGTTAAAAATAACCAACTGATTCAATTCTTTCATTTTATAGTAGGTTCAAGGGATTTTGCCCCCTAGAAACTAGGTGAGATGATTCATCCTAATTTGGTTGTTAAAAATTCACATCCACCTTTTGACATTTTGTTTTCTCTGCCACCTCTTCAAGTGTGCACCTAGCCCCAAAATTAAATATGAAACCATTTTTGAAAAAATGTGATTGAAAACATTCAAATACACATGTGATGACCAGTTTTGTATTTTGGTTTAAATTTTTTCACAAATGTGAAAAATAAATATGAAAAGGGAATATTTTATCACTTCTTCTTTTTTTTTTCAGAAAAAAATCATTAGATTTGTAAAAAATTGAAAATCATGTTGGATCATCTTTAAAATGTTTAGATAGGTTCCTAGAACATGTCATCATTTAATCTGAGATCCATTTTAGCTTCCTCATAATCAATGTGATGTTAAAAAATGAAACAAAAACCATGACATTTTTTCGTTTACAACAACATGATGATGTTAATTAAAGTAGATTTATTTATTATTTTTCCTGTAGCTATGACCAATTTATCATACAATATTAATTGTTGATATAAAATTAATGGCAAGGCCATTGTGTATAAATACATCTTGTTTTTCCAAAGAATTGAGATGGTTCTATTAATTTTTTTAATCACTTTTAAACACCTTTCCTAATTCTAATATTTTATCTAATTATTTATTTGCAAAATCGATTCTTTCATAACTGATTCTTACTTCATTCACATTATATTGATATATACAAGTAATTGCATAAATAGTTTATTATACTTAAATATTTGTAAGAAAATCAATTTTAAAATTCAAATTGATTTCTTACAATTATTTCCAAGTATTTAAAATAACTTTTCTAATTACAAGAAGCAAAATGCTTGTATTTCAACTTCTTGTTGAACTGTTGAATTGGAAACGAAGCAACTTGTAGCTTACAAGTTCTACAAACATAGGTAGCCCTAAACCCTAAAACTAGACTATCTACTCCCTATGTCCTCAACCTTACTTAAGAACTGGACCATATAACCTACCCAGAATTCACACTTAGAAAATTTGTTTGTGAACTGGTTCTTTGCACACTGATCCCCTGCCCACTGGGTATCAGCCTGGGTAGACCCCCTGGATGATACCCATCCAGTTCTTTCAGAGAGAACTGGGCCGATATGCCCAGACCCACTTCTGAACTCATGTTTAATACCCCACCCAACACTGGTGTTCACCGTGTTTTCCATTGGGTTCTCAACATGTGCTGACAAAGCTCCCAATGATTCTAACACTCTGTAGCCCCCAGTGTGTGTACACAAATGTCAACATCGGCTAAATCCAGCAACATGCCCAGCTGATTGCATCTATTAATAACCGATGAATACAGGGTGCTCACAATAACTGGAATCATTGCAATCAATGGTAGGCAACTGGCAAGGAGATGGAGACCATTATCAGATTAGCACAGGAAGAAACAGAAAGTTCTGAGATGTCTATTACATCCTACTATGATCACAAACCCGCAAAAAAGACCCGCACATTCTCTACCTAAGAATTTAAAAAGTGACTGGCCTCTGACTCACTGCCTCACATGGAGCTCAGGCTGTGGATATTTACACATGTAAGCACTCATGGCACTGATGCTTGATCACACCCACCATGGTATTATTGCACATGGGTTTTACATTCCTAATCTCACTTGCACTGCACTGTGTGATGTGCAGTGAAAAGCAACTTTTTACTGCATCAACATGGTTCTCCAGTGTGGAGGGGGAAATTGTTGTACATAGCAGGTTGAGCAGCAGTGATAGGTTGGATATCAGAACCTAATCGAGTTCATTAGACTGTGATGGGGGGAAAGGGGTTTTTCGCGTCCTCTTCCCTGTTGGATACAAATTCACCAGTCATCATCGTCATCATCATCATCAATGTCATCGAAGTCGTCAAAGTCATCGAACTGGAGATTGAACAGAAAGTTTTCAATACCCCCGACCTCCTCCTGCAGAAAGTACAGAGCAGTTCTGTGTTAATCTTCCATCTCCCAGGCAAGAATACCAAGGGGCAGCTGTCCAAAATACATCAATCTCTCTGTGGTCCCTTTCAGCACCTTAAATTTGCATAATGTCACAACATCAAAACAAACCACAAGCCTCCTGCACAGGATTGACTCTTTTATGGGCAACATCCTGCATAGTACCATTCACTGTCCATTACCCCGTATTTACCAGTCAACAGTTTCTTAGGAATTTCCTCCAGCTACCTACAATGATTTTCAAAGGAAGGTACAAAGGCCCTTACCACTTCCTTCCACCTGTTATTCCTGATCATGTATTCTTGAACTGTCCACACAGGCCCATCCCTTAGCTGCACAGACATTACCACAATCTTTAATTCCATTGCTAAAAGTGATATAATGTACAAAAACAGATGCATGGTACCCCAGCAATAATAATTTTCCTCATAGTGGCAGAGGTGAGCTCACATGTGATTCAACAGTTTCAAAGTGAAGCTCCTGTTTGCTTGCTAGATGAGGTGGTCCTGTCTTGATGGCTGGTTTTGAAGATGCATGAACAGTTGAAACCAAGTCTTTCAGGAATGTGCTCCTTGGCATTACCACTGCAGGCACAATCAACTGTGCATTTAGTTCCACATGACAAACTGTAGGATACTCAACCCTGGAATCTGAATACTTCACTTGGACACTAATAAAGATTTTGAACAAATATAGTCAGCAAACAAAGTCTCCCATTTTCTTTTGTCTACAAATTTCTCTCATCTTGTCACAATACTCACATTTGGCCTGCCGAGCATCCACTGAACTGTGTTTAGCCTCTCGAGTATGCCATGTATCCAATGAATTTTGCACTTTCTCTTCTCTGCTGACCTGCACACAAAGCAGATATTGGGTTTCATTTGTCCTCTATCTCAAAAGAGCAAAGTCATGTGTTCCTTATAGGTAGTATCATGCAGCAAACAAGTATGTATGCTTCACTGTGTACTTGACATTTCATAGAAACAAGAAAGATGTAAATGCACTCTGTTGAAAAATTGACACAGGACAAAAGAATACAACAATGTATATGGGTAGTTTCAAGCAGTTGCTAGAGATAGACTGAGGTCCTCAAAATCCTACAAATAACTCCCATCTTCAATAGAGAACAATATGAAGTGCAGATAGCAAAGGCTGGACTCACCATAATCCTGTGGAGAAACCCGCTAACTTGCACATGACATAAAAAAAAACCCAATGCACACAACCAACACTGTCAGCACCAAGTTGTATGACCAACAAAAAAAAGAATACCCTTTAACCCTTTTGGTAGTTACAAGTCAAAAACATTGAGGGTGCAAATTGTGACAGGGAAAAAAGCCAGATGGTAAAACACAGCAGGACAGAGACATACCCCCTTTGGAAGCCTTCATCCGCTCCTTGATGTGCATGCTGGATTGGGGTTCCGGGACGGCAAGCTTAACCATCTGCAAAGAAAATTGACAAAACAAAGATGCTCCTGAGAAATGCACTCACATCCCTTGTTGCAGCCACCTGGACAAACCCTTTACTCTTCAAAGTAGAATTTGAATGGGAACTCACATTTTCATAAGGCCATGTACATCATGGAAACACATACATACCTCATGGTGGACTCCCTCAGCTTCCCTCTGTGCCATCCTTTTAGCTTCCTCCCTGGTCTCTTGCTCATTCAGCTCCTCCATAGCAGCTCCCAGCAACGGTTTGTGTAGCAACCGTGAAGAATCCTGCTAGAAAGAAAAACAACAAGTCCATCTTTCATACCTCCTTTCTCACAGCTCTTGATGCAAGTCAGTCATACCGAAGGCAAAACTGCACATCAACCAAAGATCTTGCAGTTTATATGGGAGTTCAAGAATTCACAAGAACAGCTCTTACCATGACATGGGCTGCTGATTTACTCCTGTTGTAGACAGGGTTTTCGGCTCTCGTCAGGGGCGTCTGGTCGCTAGACCAGCCTCCTTTCCCTGTATCTGTCAAGGGCACAGCAACAGCGCAACCCATCTCACTCCTACCGCTCCCCATGGGCCCCATGGACTTTATTCGCGTAATCTCGGAGTCTCCTGCAGCAGGAGGAACGCTAGTACTGATGGCCAATACTCCGCCAGCAGCGCTTTGAGCGGCGGGGGGAGGAGCCGAGGCGTTGAGCTCGAACAAGTCACTGTCCATCAGATTCCATTGCTGCAGAGGCGGTGGGGTGACAACGGCTGCATTCTCCGGATGTGAACTAGCAGTCCCCTCCACACCTGTGCCGCCGTGTGGTGCTTGTGGCTGAGACAAGGTTTCTTGGGATTCAGTGGTTCCCCAGTCGATCAGGTCCACCTCGTTCCAATTCCCTGCCTTCGCTAAATCATTCGCCGCGTCCTCTGCGACGCCTTCTTCTCCGGACTCATCAGTGCTCCCCCTAACATCCCTTTCGATCATCGTGTCTCTCTGGTTCTCTTCTTCTCCACTTTTGCACAAATCGCCTCCGACACTCCAAACTACACCTGATCAGAAGAACCCCAAGTCTCACACACCACTGATCCTCCTACAGGAACCTCGTCACCTGAATACTTTTTTCTGGATTTCTCGATCACTCGCAATTCTGTCAACAACACCACCTTGAAGAACCTGCAGGGGCAGCAGCCCACATAGCTAGCACACCCACAAAAGATATTTCAGTGCAAAGCTCAAGAAAGCTCCTTAAACCCTACACATTTTGGTATAACCGCCCCTCCCGGTTGCCAAAAATGAAAAAAAAAACCGCGAGAGTATTTTGGTTATGGAAAACGAACTCAAAAGCAACTCCGAAGAAGAAAGAAGCAGCAGCAGCAGGAGATAACGAACCGACAATCTCCAGAGAGCAGGAAACACAATGAGCAGGAAAAGAGAAGCTGAAAAACAGAAAGAAATAGTACCGTTCGAGAAGCGAAGAGTTGGCGAAGGAAGAAGAAATCTGCAGAGCAGGTAAATGGAAGCCGACAACCGAAAGAGAGTTCAAGGAAGGAAAAGAATGGGCGGAAGAATAAGAATAATAGACAGCAGCAGCAACAGCAGCGACAGGAGATGAGGAGATGAGAAGGAGGAGGAGGAAGTAAACAACAGGGGCACGAAATGGTGAAGTAGAACAAGAGAAAACACGCAAAAAAAAGAAGAAAATATTTGGGGAAGGGAAAACGCGAGAAGGAAGAAAATGAGGAAGATGAGGACGATCGAGGAAATTGGCAAAGAGAGCGCGGAGTCGGCGCAAAGGATTTGAAGGAATCTACGGAATCTGATAAGAACTGGGGACGGGATATACCTGACGAAGAAAGGAGAAGAACAAAGAAAGAAAGAAAGAAGACGAAGAAGAAGAAGAAGAACATGGCGAGAACGAAGAAAGAGACGGACAGAAAATACAAAATTACTTAGCTTAGCCGAGAAAGAAGGTGGAGACCTGAGGAGGTGGAGACTCGACACTGCGTCCAGGGGAGAGTGTGCTCTTGACCAGGCCGTCTTTTTTTCACCGCCGCTATAAAGACCTGGCTCCCAAATTCTTTCTTTAAAGCCTAGTCGGAGGGGGGGAGCATTACTGCGCGTTTTTCTTCTTTTTTTCTTCTATTCCTCCGCGAAAGACGGGCCGGCATTTCGAGAAAAAACGTAACTTGCGCCGTGGAAGGCTCATTACGGGCCGGCATTTCGAAAAAAACGTAACTTGGCCCATGGAAGGCTCATTACGGGCCGGCATTTCGAGAAAAACGTAACTTGCCCCATGGAAGGCTCATTGCGGGCCGGCATTTCGAGAAAAACGTAACTTGCGGGCCGGGCTTTATGTGGAGGAGGGTATAGTACCCCAGGGCTGGCCCGTTGCACAATGTCTAAAATCAACGAATATATAAATCAATAAAAAAATTTAAGTCAACTTTTAATTATTTTTAATGTATTTATTTATTTATTTATTTTCAAGTGATACTAGTTCAGTGTCACGGAAAAAAAAAGAAGTAAAAAACAATGTGAGGCATTTTGTATAGGAGAAGGGTGTATTAGGAGACCCTTCTCTTATTAAGCAAAGCATTGTCATGATGATGACATTGTAGAGAGACAGGTCGATGGGTAACTTCTTTCACCGAGTGGAAATTATTTTGACAAGTTTGCAGAATACCCTTTCGAATTGTATACCTTATTGTTCTTGTGACATCATCATTGTGGCATAACAAATTTAAAAAATTTCAGCCCAATGAAAGATCAAAATATATTTTAAATAATTAAATTAAAATTAAATTAAAATTTTATTTTAAAAATATATAAATATATAAAAAAAACTTCGATGCTTTTTGAAAAATGAAACGTTTGCTCTTTCCAAAATTGAAGCATTCACAAGAGTTTTCCTTGCATAAGTGTTTTGTTTTTCGAAATGCTTCTTCACAAGATCTTACATGTTGTAAGTGTTCTTCCAACTATAATATAAAAAAATTTGGGGGACATTCTTAGTTTTTACTTGTAAGGTAAAAGGTCTAAGATGAAAGGACTTGTTGAATAAGGGCCCTTGAGGCATGAGGTGAAGGGTCCCAAATTTTGATCATTCTTTCATTTGAGGGTTTTTACTTGACTTAACAACCTTTTTTAGGGGGTGATTTTGACTAGAATAAAGGCCTTGCCAATTTGACACCATGGTTGATCAAGCAAAAACCTACCTTCAAGGGTTTTGCAAAGTGTAAAATTTTCATGTCATACCCGATGGGTACCTTTAGGATACTCATTGAATGTGATGGGAAAATAAAATAAAAATGACAATGGGCATTTCAAAACCATAATGCCTTCAAAGGCAAACATTACACTTTTCAAAATCAGCTGTATTGTATTGTGTTTTTAAAAACACCGTGCACACATACACCAAAAAATGAACCTAACTTTATAGGTATAATGTAGTGCTCAAAGCTATGAGCATTACCAAAACAAAGGCTCCCACAAGGTGGAGTCAAGGTATGCCCAATTCCAATAATGCCCATAGTCAAAGGCATTACATAGTGTACAATTTGACAGATTTTCAAATTTTAACTTGTTTTTGAAATACATGCTACATATTCCTAAGGGTATGTATTGTTGGATATCAATTTCCTGAAAAATTATTTAAGTTATTTTTACCAAGTTATAGTTATTTGAAATATTTGTGTTACATGCACATATTTTTGGAAGTATGAAATATGTTAAGTAATTTTTAAAAAATATCTTTAGTAAAGTTTAGTGTGAAATATGTCAATCCATGAGAGGATGGCCTTAACTTTGGAAATTCATAATTAAATTATACTTATTCAATTAATTACTTAATAAAAATTAAAAATCGAATGATTTTCAAATAATTTTTTAAAAAAAATTCCAAGAAAATTTTCAAATGATGTTTTAAATTTGTGTTCTTAACCAAAAAGTTTAAGGAAATCAACTAGCGTGACATTCCTAAACTTTTTAAAAATGTAATGAATAGGAACATCAAAATACACAATATCTTTGATATTATCAAAATTTCAAAATCTATGGAACCTAATAAATGTACTCATTAAAAAAATTTATGAAAAAAATTTATTTAAATATTTTTTATAATTTTTCAAAGTTCAATGGGTCTAGGAAAATCAAGGCATGATGTTCCTAATGGTATCACCCAAAGATGCTTTTGTCCAAGGTTGAGTGGATGGGTGGAAAACTTGTGTTAAAATTAGCATTTATATCTTATGTATTCTCTCATCCATGTCTTATCAATTTCCAATATGGTATTAAAACTAGGTTGTTTTTTAGGGAAATAGATGTTGAAGTTGTTTTCAATAATCTTTGAAGCTTTGAAACATTGAATGTGTTTTTTGTTTTTTGAACATTTTGCTGAAAGTTGCAAAGCTTTGGGTATTTTGTTTTTTAGCACTATTATTCTCATAATCATGGCATTCATTTTTTATGTTTGAAGTATTGAAAAACTAAATGGTAATAATTTTCATACATGGAAGATGAAGATGGAATTTCTTTTACATCAAAAGGATTTATGGGAAAATTATTGCCACCAGAAGTTGAACTTAGAAAGATTGTTCTTGAAGGAAACATTTTTGAACATTATTATTCATGAAGAAAAACAAGTTGGTGAACATGGAAGAATTATCCTAAATATTGTTGATTATTTGTTGCATCATGTAACATACGTATAAATAGCAAAAGATGCGTGGGATAATCTTTGTGCAACATTTGAAAAAAGACATGTTGGCGACAAATTGCAACTATGTCAAGAGCTTTATAATCTTAAGATGGAGGAAGGCATCGTAATGTAAGTTCATATTGATAAGTTTTGGATGATTACATATCAATTAACAAATATTAATCATAAAATTTATGATGAAAATTTGGCATTCATACTTTTAAGGAATTTGCCATTGTCTATCCATACCTTTGTAGTTTCATTTAGTATTCGCATTGATCAATTGTCTATGGAATTAGTATGTGGACAATTACTACAAGAAAAATTATGATGTAAACGAAAAATGGAATTTAACCATGGTACAAAACATGAAACATTAATTGTTAAAGGTGTTTTTGGGAAGTTCAAAAAGGTGTAAATTGGAAAAAAATTAAGAATGAAAAGTAGAACAATAAAGGAACTTACCACAATCGTGGCATTAAAAGTCATTCTACAAATTAATTGTCACAAGAATAAACAAAATTGGAAGAACAAATTCAAATGTTCTTCATAAGTAGTTGTAATGAATATGAAAACAACCAAGTGTGTAGGATTTCTTAAACAAAAATGAGAACACATGCAAGCCTAATTCCAAATCCAAATCGCGAAAAAAGAAGAATAAGAACAAGAACATAACATATGCAAGATAAGAATTCAACAAGATTTTATTGCAAGAATAAAATAAAAACATAACAAGGTTGTGATGAAAAAATGTACCCAAAACTAGTGTTAACTGGTAAAAATTTCTAAACTAGTTAATACCATAGGCTCTTAGTAATTAATAGTTACTAGTGGTAAATTTACCATCCCTTATCCAAGGGGTGAAGCTGGTGGGATTAAATAGTTCATGTTAGTGAGTTGTTGAGGGTAATCCACCCATTCATTTAAGAGATTTCTAGGAAGAGATTAGGATAAAAACCTTATTTTTAAGGGTCAATGTGGGCTTTGTGTGGTTTGTAAAGGAAGATTAAAAGAGGTGTTGGGTGAACTTCCATAGTATTAAAGATTTATGGTAGTTCAAGGGATGGAAAATTCATGGAATAATGTGTTTGTATTTGTGTGTGATTGTAATGAAAAGATAGTTGAAGGATTTGATGGTTTTTTTTTGTTGTATCTTGATTTTATTAAAAAGTGTGGAAGGTAGAGTAGTTAAAAATTACACAAGTAGACTACTCCCTTTAAAAAGGTATTTATGTATTTTTTTAAAAACATTGTATAATGAAACATACCATTTGGTAGCTTTTGGAGAAACAAGTTGTTGGTTGTCATAAGAAGTTAACAACTAGTATCTAGTGGTAGAATGTAGAGAAAGAACACTAGTAGGTAGCCGCCTACAAACTAAAAGAAACTGCTAGAGGCAATAAACACTAGCTATGAGGGAATGTTGTGTGCTATAGATGGTAAAGAGTAGGGGGGAGGCCTCCTAAAGTGCTACATGTGGCAAGGAGAACTATTAAAGGACCTGCAAGTGTGGTGGAGATGGGGTAGTCATTGTAAAAGGTCTACAAACCCCAATAGGGAAATATCCAGAAATGTCGAAAGTATTACAAACCATTGGAAAGTAGTTATTCTTAGATGTTGTTATTTTTTATGATGCCTTTCTCTACTTTCCTCCCCTACCTCTTTTGATTAAACTACTTACAAGAGGGTAGGTTTGTTTTTGAACAATAAACCTTTACCTTCCTCCTTTGTTTTTTGTATGATTCCTTACTTACTACTTGAATAATTATAATAAAATAAGTTAGTGAAGGTAGTTTCTTTCTATTGAGTAATAAGATGTTGACTTTGTCCCTTGGATCTTACCTCCTAGAGGATGGTAATGATCAAAGGTTGCAATTTCACCCTTTAATAAGTAGTGTTGAATAAATTAAATATAATTAAATGTCCTACCTCTATTTATACTTAATTCAAGGAAGCCTCCATGGAAATTTTGTCCCCTTGTGTGGCCCATGACTACCCATGTGGCCCATGATTAAACTAAAAATGAACTAGAAATGAGCTAAAAATGAACACACTATTGTTTTCAACTTGCCAAATGGGATTTCCAAGTGTATTAAATATGTGTTGTATATCCCAAAATTGGCAAAAAATATGTTATTGATTAATTAGTTAACAAAACAAGGCTTTAAGGTGGAATTTGAAGCCACCAAATGTTGGTCGAGATCTTTTGATTCAAACAAGGTGATCACTAATTGCTAAAGTCGTTCAAGAAAGAAGTTTATATAAGTAGGTTACAGTTGTTCAATTTTTGGTGGTAGAATGTAACACCAATATTAAAAGGAATGATTTGTGGCATTAGAGACTTGGACATGTCTATATGCATACTTTAATAATCATGGAAAAAAATAATATTGTTGAAAACATGGATCTCAATGGAGATCACGACTTGAGTTTCTATGATGAATGTGTGTATGGTCATAAACATCGTCGTAACCCATTTCCTTTGAGTGGGGGTTCTTGTGTAAAGGAAATTATTGGGTTTGTGCACATGGACCTATGTGGTCCCATGGAAATAACTCATGGAAAGGCAAATATTTTTTAACCTTCATTGATAATTTCTTTAGGAATACATTTTTTTATACCGTGAAAACAAAATTTGGTGTGCTTGACAAATTTAAGGTTTTCAAAGCTTTGGTAGAATATCATATTGAACAAAATATCAAAGTAATTAGATGTGATGGAAACATGGAATATAATTCTAAAAATTTCAATACATTTTTCAAGGATTATGACATTGTTGAGTAAACAACCACTCCATATTCACTTGAACAAAATGGTGTAGCTAAAAGGAATAATTGAACACTTGTTGAAAATGTGTGATGTATGTTCCAATATATGAAATGGGATCATAGATTTTTGGTAAAGTAATGACACTTACAACATATATCTAAAATCAAATCCTTACTAAAACAATTTTTAGCATGACACCAAAAGAGATTTGGTGTAGATATGAACCTTCCATAAGCCATTTGTGTGTTTTTGGATATGTTGGATTTGTTCATATGTGCCAGAGGAAACAAGGGAAAAGTTGGATTCCAAAGGTGTCAAATGCATATTCATTGGCTATTGTGAAAAAACTAAAGGGTACATGTATACCATTATAAACCAATATATTATCATAAGTCATGATGTTATTTTTGATGAATCTAAAGATTTTAATGAGGAAACAATGGTTTCAAGGTTGCATCTTGGATCAAAATAGATGATTCTAAATCAAAAATTAGAGATGGAAAATGAAATAATTTTTCAACATGTGCAAAAAATCTAACAATGGTTAAAGAAGTTATGAATCCTTCATATGTATTTCCTATTAATGTGGAACCCCATATCATTTTATGGAGGCTTTGAATGGTGAAGATTCACAACATTGGAAAAAGGCCATGGATTTTGAATTTTAGTCTTTACAAAATAATAAAACTTGGATATTTACTCTTATTCCACCTAATCAGAAAATAATGAGTTGCAAATGGATCTTCAAGACCAAATATAATACTAATGGTTCTATGGCAAGGCACAAGGTTCGTTTGGTGGCTAAGGGATTTACACAAGTTGAATGTATTAATTTCAATGAAACATTTTCCCATGTTGTTCGAATGGAATCAATTTGAGTTGTAATTATAGTTGTAGTTGTCATTAAAGATCTCAAGGTGCATCAAATGGATGTTAAAATTGAATTTTTAAATGAAGATATTTTAAAGGAAATATATATGAATTATAGCCTAAAAGCTTTGTGGTCAAAGGTAAAGTGAATATGTTATATAAGTTTTTAAAATCCTTGTATCGTTTGAAGCAATTTTCTCATGAATGGAATGACAAGATTAATGCATATTTCTTATTTCAAGAGTTTGAAAAGAGTTATGTTGACCATAATGTTTATTTTAAAAGAGTTAAAAAAAACTCTTTTGTAATCATAATTTTTTATGTTGATGATATGATTTTGGCCTTTAATGATTTGACTTTGTTGAAAGAAACAACGGATAATTTCTCAAAGAAATTTGAAATGGTAGATTTAAGTAAGATCTAATATTGCTTAGGGATATAAATTGTCACATGCATGGAAACAACCAAATTTATAGGATTTTTTAAGATGAGAACATGGCATGCTTATTTCCAAATTTAGATCTTGAAACAAAACAAACAAAAACAAAAACATGACACATGTGAAACAAGAATCCAACGAGATTTTATTGCAAAAAAACAAAAAAAGAATAAGGTTATAACAAGAAAACATATTGAAAATTAGTGTTGAACAAACTAAAGGTAATGGGGAATTTTACCTTTATTTATACCTATTGAGCACCTAGCTCAAATAAGTTTCCCAAGAAATTTCCAACCTACATGTGACCCATGTTCACCCATGTGTACCCATGTGTGAACCATGAATTAACTTGAAATGAACTAAGACTAAATTAAGGGTGAATTAAAAGTTAATTAAAAATGAAATAAGAGTTAATTAAAAAATGAACTAAAAATGAACTAAGAGTTAACTAAAAATGAATTAGAACTTAATTAAGAGTGAATTAATGCATATGATATTGCACATGTAATGGGGGTTGTGAGCTAGTTTACGGCTCAATCAAATTGGATTGTAGTGAAACATAATTTTCATTATTTGAAAAACATAATGGATTTTGGTCTTTGTTTCAGAAGAAACATCAAGGATGATATTATGTGCAAGGTGCATTTTGACGAGGATATTGACCATAGTTGAAGCCATACATGTTTCAATAGGACTGTAAGTCATGACCAAGGTTCCAAAAGGAACATGAAACGCCATGTGGACTCTGATGAAAATGTAAACCATGGCCAAGGTTCCAAAATAAACATGAAAAACAAGGCGTATTTTAACAAGAATGTAAGACATAGCTAAGGTTTCGAAATTAACATGAAAGGCTAAGCATATTTTGATGGGAATGTAAGTCATAGCCAAACCCATGCACGTTTCAAAAGAAACATAAACCATAATCAAAGTTCCCATAGGCACATGAAGGGCTAGATGCATTTCAAAAGGGATGTTTATCATAGCCAAGGAAATGATGAACACAATATGGGCTAATTACATTTTGAAAATAATGTTCACCAAAGTTAACGTCCCAATATTGGGATTATGATATTGTGTATGGAAGCACACAAATGTGCGTTTATTATGATGTAGATTGGGTTGGCAATATGGATGATCACAAATCCACATTAGGTTATGTTTTCTTATTGGGAAATGGTGCTATTAGTTGGAATAGTAAGAAGTAAACCTCTATTGTTATGTTATCAACATAAGCTTGATATATGGCAGCTTCACAAACAACAAGGCAAGCAATGTGGCTTTCATCAATTTTCAGGAGCATTGGTGTTCCACAAATGAAACCATTATCATATATGATGACAATCAAAATTTTATATCTTTATAAAAAAAACACAGTATTTCATACTTGCATGAAGCATATTGATATTCATTATCATTTGGTGCAAGAAAAGACTGAAGAAAGCTTTGTTAAATTGACATATTGCAACACAAAGAATATGGTTATAAATATTTTGATCAAGGGACTTTCTATTGACAAGCATGAATATTTTGAACACTTGATGAGTGTGACTAAATGAATAACTTGATAGTTTGTTGAATGGGGGTTTTGGATATCAACTTCCTACCAAATCACTTTAGTTACTTTTATCAAATTAGAATTACTTGAGATATTTATGTTATATGCAGATATTTTTGAAAATATGAGGTATGTTAAGTAAGTTTATTTAAATATTTTTAGTTAAGTTATTTCGTGGCCTTGTATATGTGCATGCATTTTTAGGGTCGGTGACATTTGCATGAGGTGTTCACCTCCTGTTTAGATTAGGCAAGAGCTTGAAGGTAGGCTATAGGTTTGTAGCAACATCTATGTGATCCTAAGGTTGGGTGGATAGGTGGAAAGCTTGGTGATAAAAGCAATGTTTTTATCATCTTTATTCTTTCATCAATCTATTGTCAATTTCTAACATGCACAAAGTAAAACAAAAACTAATGCGAACATTTCACTTCAAAATGCCCCAAGAGCTTTTTACACATTGGAAGAGCACCTCCAAATATTTGTGGGAGGTTTTTATAATTTTTGAAATGCCTTCTTGACTATTTTATTTTTCCCATGATACCCAGAAGGTACCAATGGGAAAAAAATTAAAAACATATAATTTTTTTGGAATGGGTCTTTGTGTTGCTTTGAGCTTTAACCCCACACTTAAAAACATTTTATCAGCCTTGCCTACCAAGGCAAGGGTATTGTGTTTAGATACATTACATAGTATAGTAGCTGAAGGGATTTTGGCCCCTAGGTAATAATAGGTCTATTTTTATATGAGGATTTTTGAAAGATGATATTTTGGCTTGTGTTGAAACTTAAGATTAGTTATAGAGTGCTAATATCTTGAAGGACTTTGGTTTCTTTTAGAGGGTTTATTGAAGATTATATTTTGGCACGGTGAAATATTTGAGTTCCCATAATTCTTCTTTTGCCTTAAGATACTTTTTAATGTAAATGGCAAGGCCACATTTGTGACATACCCCTTGTTTCTATTTGGAAGCAAATAGGTAAGCAGATCTTATTGCCAAAGAAGAAAGCAGGGTTTAAAGAAGAATTAGGGCCTTGTGGGTTTAGGGTTTAGGGCCAAAAATTACCCCCACACTCAACCACTGTGAAGGGTGCATGTGCATGTGTGCTCTTCACCTGTCAAGACTACTCCAGACTACCCTTTCACACCCGAAGACTAAATCACATACATACATGCCCTTCACAATTTGAAGGCTCTTCATAAATTTGTTCTAGGTTAAAAGAAAAAAGTATGGACTTGTTCTAAAAATATATTGACCCCTAATGAAGCCAAAAGTTAGGAAATTAGGAAAAATTTATTAAAAATTTAGTCTAAATTTGACTTTTTAGAAAAAAAAAAATCAAAATATTTTCCAATTGTTAATTAAAAATTTGAGGGAAAAAAAAAACCTTGGATGTCAAAGATGGAAATAAATTTAAAATTTCAGTTTTTGTTTAGTGTTGCTTGGGTCTTTTTTGAGATAGATATTATATATGTATGCAATTTATATGATTTAAAAAAGTACTGTACTTGGTCAATACGGGGGTGCCGTATTAGGATACATGGATTGTCAAAATATTTTTATTTATTTATTTATTTATTTATTGGGTCCAACTTTTGGAAGTTTCACCTTATTACAACCAGTTTCACATTAGGTGAACCTGTTTCATTGGTGAAAAGTTTTTAGACTATTTAGATTGGTACTGATTCTTTTGGTGTGTAGAGTGTGAACACAGTACGTAGATGTACAACATCTTATCTATTGGCAGGGCCAGCGTGTTTTGTGATGCCCCTTGTTGTTAAATTCAACCTTGGGCAAAGACTTGCCTTGTCCTACATGAGTTTCAAGTTAACTTTGTTGTTATATCATCACCATTTTCCTTGATTGATTTTGGTTGAATTTTTTGTATACCAAAAGCTCTTGAGCAATGTAAAAACTTTGAATCCAACAATTGGATATGTAATCACATTCATGATATAATATAGAGTGGATTGGACCATAATTTCTACCAAAGGCTTCCCAATAGAGATAAAATGAATGTGAAAAGGGCTTAAGCTCTTAAGGATTAAAGACTCGTAAAAAATTATATATATTGTAAGCCCTATAGTACACTAATATTATAATCCTTGTAAAGTATACAAGCAAGGTTTACAATATTGGTAGGTTCTTTGAGTGTAGGTTGGAGCCCAATTCTTCAACTTTTTAATTGGTTTTTAAAATTTTATTTTGACACTTTTTTTTAGATTCAAGACCAAAAATGGGGTCCAATTTCAAAAACTAAGTTCAATTCCACATATACATAACACACTCCTTAATACTAAAAAAAAACATAGGTAGAGAGATTTACAAAAAATTAAAATTGAAGAATGGATAGGCATGGAGTCCAATGTTTTTTTTCTTTTTTTCAAGCTCGTGATGTTGCCAAATCGACAATTGTTCTCTAGGGGATTTAGCCACATTTTGACTTAGACCAATTATGAAGGCAAAAAAATATTAAAAATTCTTTAATATCTTAGATTCTTGAGCGATGTGTATAGAAACATAGTGATTTTTTTGAAAAATGAACTCATCAAATGATAAAAAGTTGCCCAAAGAAAAAGGTGATGGAGTCTCGCAACACATTAAGGCCACATTAAGGCCACATTAAGGCCCATTTTACACTAGGAATCGGGGCCAAAAAGAACTTGGGGCCAACTTTGAGCATTTTTGGCTTGTTGTTTTGCCCCAAGTTACTACTAATAAATGCTGAAACATTGGCCCCAAGGGTTGCAAATTGGCCTCCCAAATTTGATGGTATCTTTTCTAGCCTTAGGAGGCCAAATACAAGGCCATAAAGTTCAGCATTTATTAAATAACTTGGGGCAGATTGAAAAAGTTTTTTTTCTAGTTCAGCCTTGAGTATAGTGTAAAGCCCAAGTTGGGGGTTTATTTCAACTTTTGCACCAATAGGAATGCTTGATTTGGGTTCAAATCAATAATCAATGATTATATCAACATTTTATTAACACTTAACTTTGAACACATTGTTATAATATTTTTAAAAATATATATACATTAACATTTAATTTTAAACACATTGTTATGATATTGTAAAAACACATATACATTAGCACTTAATCTTGAATACAAATATTTGAATAATTAATTAAATTTAAAATTTTATATTCAACACTACATATTTTCATTTTTCAATTTTTCAATTTTTTGACAAGTAATGGTTACAAAAAACAATAAACACATTTTTTAAAAATTGTTTATGGGAGTCTCAATCTTAAGTTTTTGAACTTTAAGGTCTGCAGTTCAAACCTGAAAGTCGAAAACTTGCAGATTCTTAATTATTATAATAACTTCAAAAATTAGACAAAATGAAAAATAATTTAATTTATGCGGAAACCCCTCATGTACTTATGGTATGTGAATTTTTAAAAAATTAAATTAAATTAAAATTACAAAAAAACCTGTGCCCCTCACATTTGAAAAAATGTTGCCCTTGACTCAATAAGCCATAATTTTATTTAAAATAAAATAAAAATCGCCATATTTCTATGAGATTCGTCGCATCGGTTCTTCTCTCGACGCTGCTTCTGGGCCAGCGACGCTTTGCACGAGCAGAGAATTTCACTTCTTGTCACGGCGTTGCTGATTTGGCCAGCAACCCCGTGTTCCTAGCGCGCACAGTTTTTCTTCAGCTCCGTGTGGACATCGCTACGGAGATCACCATCTCGCTAGTTACGGAGATCAACCGCCAAGAGAAACTACTAGTGGCTTGTCAAAATAAACCCTAAAACCTAAACCCTAATCACTACAGGGCATCATCTGATAGGTATTGTAATTTGCAGCAGGAATCGAAATCTGAAACTTGTATGAGCACAGTGCATTTTTTTTGTTCAGATAATCCCTGGCGTAGAAGATGTTTTGGCAGCTTCCTTCAGATTTGGAATTTCTTGACATTTGTTGAAGGAAGCTGAAAAGCAACAATTCCCTCATGAAGCTTTTTAGTCGACTGGGAAACCGGATGGGGGGAAAGAATCTTCTGTTTCCAGCTCAAGGATGTAGCTGAATCGAGGATCAAAGATGTGATTTCTAGCAAGACGACCCATTTGACATTGAAACAGAGAGTTTGAGTTTAGGGTTTAAGATTTAACGATTTCCCCAACACAAGGATACTTGATCAAAATTCAGAACTTCTTCTTCAATCAGTTGTTTTTTTCTGGGAGATGCGAGCTGAGAAGGTGCCTATTTACCTACCTATTTAAGTGCTGACCTTCTCAAAAAACTCTGCCATAAAATTTAGAGAATCAGAAAGTGCGCTTGCTTGCAAGTTCTTCCACCACATGCTCCCAATTCACATTCACCACCTCTACGTCCAATTTTCCACGATCCCATCCCAGGTTGCACAATAGAATGGAAGGGATGCATGGACTGAATGGACTTGTGGTGGCTCTTTGATGCGGCTACTACTGTTGGAACTGATGAAGCCAGTGGGGATGATATGCTAGGTGGGTATTTGTCATTTCCATACATGTTTTTGTTGAAAATCCCTGGAAATGCATATGACTGCCGCTGTCATTCAAACCACTCCTCAGTTTTCATCCTGTTTTCTAATTTTGTTTTTTCTTTTCTTTGGGGTTGCGTTTCCTCTTTTTCATGCTTGCTTGTCAGGTCTGAAGTATTCATAACCCTATTTTTGGGTTATCTCTCGATTTTATTCATGTTGAGTAACATTGTAAATAGTGATGGAGTCTTCGTTTTCCACTTCTTTTGGAGTTTCTGGGCAAAAGTGTGAACCTGACCACTCACCTCAAGCAGTAATTCTCTTGAGGTACACTGACTAAGCATAGTAGGCTTATTGCACAAGCCCTCCAGTGGACCCAGAGGAAGAGCTAAGGCTTCTGGCTCAAGACATGCAAGACTATGTTGAAGCTGTGCTAAACAGCCTTGCTGCAAACATTCCTAAAGTGAGTACCAGTATATCACCACTGTGCTACTTCATCTCACTGATAAAGCTCTGAACCCACTTCCAGTTGCTTGACTTCCATGCAACTTAGAGGTGTCAAGGAGTTGGAAAACACATATGATCCACTTTCTTGTTTTTTTTGTGAAATTCTAATTGCATTTTTTTGCTCTTGTTTGTGCCTGCTGAATGTTGGAGCTTGGGGTTGGGGTACAGTGCCCATTCTACAGAAAGGATTGAAGAACCCTTGTAGGAGGATTTAGATCTGAAGAGGCATCATGAGTGGTGTCAGAAGCCAGCTGCAGATTTGAGAAAGCTTACCCAGCAGCTCAGTATGCAGGAAGATTGTGCATCCACAGCTCCTGGACATGGTGACTCTGGTGAGATTTCAGATCTTCGAACTTTTTGCATCTTATCTCAACATATTGTAAAGCTCACTCAATTGGGTTCTGATAGTTTCAACTGAAGCCCTTGTAGAAAGCCCATCTCTAAGAGTTGCTTGCCAGTTGAAAGGGCATCACCATAAGTTACAGACATTGTGCACTCTTGACATGAATGGCTTGGTCAGAAAACTCTGCAGAATTCTCTATAAATTTGCAACCCTTGCAACACAGTTATGACATTGGGATTTGTACAGTAACTTTACTAACATTTAATGAAAATCTGGTAATGAAGGTAGTGCCAACATGTTTTTTTCACTAGGAGGACCCAGAACAGGACCTGCTGGAACAGAAGACTGGTACATTGCCTTTGAGGAGGCAGCTGCCACAGATCAATCCTCATCAAACAACTACCACTCTAGCTCCTCGCAACCATCTGCTAGATTTGCTTCTCCATCCAGGAATGGGCAACCATGGCAAAACAGCAATTACAGTGACTATCAAGAAAATGGCAATGTAAGCCAATGTATTCCTGGAAGAGCTGCCCCACCCCCTCCCCCTTCAGCATACAGATGCTAGATCCATAACACCTGGTTTTCTTTTGATAGCAAGCAGGTGCTTGCTCCTTCCTCTTTCATCACACTTGTGGATTATTATTACTGTCTATAGGACCCAGTGTGCCTATGATCTCTATCATATTGTAATGCATGCCATGTGGCCATACCTATTTGTATAGTGGCAGTCCATGCAGAGCTGAGAACACCAAATCTAAAGTAATGGTCATCAAATCTAAGAGTGCACCTCTCAAACCATAGAAAGAAAACTGACAAGATATGAAGAATATCAATTGGCTGCCCTATCAAATGTAAATGAGCTACAATCAATATTACTACCATCTAAGTCCTCAATAACATCTTCAAGGATAATGTCAACCCACATGAAATCCTAATCTATTATATCATTGAACAAGCTTGAATGTGTTCCATGCAAATTGTAGACCTTCACAATCCATGATGCAATGACGTGGATGAGAGTTATGCCACAGGCATCTGGTTATCTGCTCCACATGATTTTCAAAAAAACCACTTTGTGTATAATCCTGTGCATAATTTCTTCATCCAAGTAGTAAGTCATTGTTGACATCTTTCAAATTTGCCTTGCAAAATATCTAAAGAAGATAGAAAAACCTTGCATGAAATCATTCCCAATCCCACTTCCTTGGATCTCACTATAGGTTTTCCACAAACCCTTTTCTAAATAACTAGAAGTCTTCATTTTTTATCAACATCTCTTTGCCTTTCAAGGTCCCAAGCTAATGGTTACCCTTCATAACTCCAAGAGGCAAAAGAGCCACTCTTAATCCCACAAATACCTTAGAGAAAGGAAGGAAGGGGGAAAGGGACATGTTATTTCAAGGACAAAAGTACTTCAATGCATTCCAATGCGAAGTGAGCTTATGGTGTGAGAAGGTAAAGAAGTTGAAATTACATTAGCTCTACATGAATGCAAATGGCCCTAGATTGCAAAACAACTTTTGGGTCAAATTAACAACAACAACCAAAAAAAATTAAAATGTTTTCACTAGTAAAATTTCAAAATTTTCAAACTATGCACATTGGTTGAAAGGTTGTTTTTGACTAAATAACATGTATGTTTTGACTAAAGGTCAAAATACTAAATGACATGGGTATGTTTTGATTAATAAATTTGACTATGATGACTGATTTGACCATATGTCAAATAACCACCTAATCGAATTCAACCTAGAAAAACCACTTCAATCAAAAAAATTATGTTTTAATCAATAGGTCCAATTACAAAAGGGTCAACTAAACAAGCTTAATCAAAATAACTATTGGCTGAGTAAAAAAAATCAACCCATCTACTTATCAACCTATACATTTTCACCTACCCAACTGCCCACATGGTTACCTACTTACATTTCAAATCATCTTTTTATAACCCATTTAACAATAAGGTTTACTTGTTAAGTTTGATTAATTTTAGCCAATCATTTTAGCCAAATTTACCATTATATTTTAATATTAAATTTGGCCATTATATTTCATTAGTTAGATTTAGCCATTAAATATATATTTTAGGTTTAACCATTAGGTTGAATTTAAATTGAATCATTTATGTTTATGATATGTGTCTATGAAATTGACTATGGTTGGTGGGATTACAACTTCTTCCCTCATCTTTAAACACATTGTTATTATAAAATATAATGCATCATTTAACAACCAATCACCTTGGGATTGATTCAAAACACAAGCACACATAACCAAAGAAAAACAACCCACATGAATTATTTGAAAAATGTGCCATGTAAGAGGAGCCATCCTTCCATCAATTTTGATAAAAAATTATTATTGTAACAAAGGTTAATAACATATTCTAGAATTGTAAAGCTTATTACATAATCATTTTGAAGGTTAACCTATAGACAAAGTTTAACATTCAATGTCAATATTTTCAAACAATAATTTAGATAAAAAATCTAAAATCTTTTACATATGCAATATTTTTTTTCCTCAACCTATATTCATTCAATAATTTTGTTAAATTTATTGCTAAAGTTTGACCAATAACTTATGTCATCTCAAACAAACCAACAATGACATGCTTTGATTGTCAATCAACCTTTAATCACAAAAGCAAAAATGTCATGTGCACCTTCAAACATCCATAAATCAAAACTTGTTAAATTATTCAACTAATTTTGGCATAATATACTTTTGTTTTTTTTTTCCCACCAAATTAAGCAACACCTATTGAGAAAAATAGTTTTCTGAAAGAAATACCATTCAAAGACATAAACACAAGGTTAAAACACTTCATTTGAATACTTTTCACAAACTGTGTTTGCAAGTGATTTTTGATAATTAAAAGGCCTAAATCTTGTAGAAATATTTTTTATTACATATCATCCCTTTTGCAACAAGAAAAATTATAATTTTTTCACCAAATAAATTAGGCCTTTTCTTTGCCAATTATCTTTGATTTTTTTTTCAATGGACTACTAATTTCCTTTTCAATTTTTTGCAATAATGGCATGGTCTACATTCACATGTTTGTTGAAAATTGGTTATACCATTTGTTTTGAAATAAGAAATTAAACCTTTCATTGATTGAGTTTTGGGATTAGATGCATAGATAGGATTGTTGTAATAAATAATACAACACACCATTTAAGAATGTTATGATCAACATCTTTGTTATTGGTAACACAAAAAAATAAAATTGAAAAACATGAACAAATGTTTAACCAAAGTAAATGAAAAGATAAAACATGTAACATTAACATCTAAACAAAAAACACAAAATTATAGGAAGGATAGTTTGCAAGTCATACATTAAAGAATGGAGAAAACAACTTGATCAAGTGGATCCAAGCTCCTCATTCCCAAACATACACAACATAGGTGAGAAAATATCAAACTAACAAGCAACAACACAAAAGGAATTAACACACATGGATGCTAGGTAAGAAAGGTACATGAGCTTGGACATAAGTTAAAACAACATGAAGCCAAACAACAATGTTCAAGGTGCCAAGTAGCAACAAAACATTTGAACAATAACAAGAAGATCTTAACAATAACCCGAGAAGACCCAAAAGGAATTGAGTACGAACTCAAGAAAAATTGGACAACAATGCAAAAAGAATTAAATAACAATTTGAGAAAAACCAAGAAACCATGCAAAAACATCCAAAAACACTAGAAGAATTGAGCAATAACACAAAAGGAAGTAAGTAACAACATAAGAGGAGTTGAACAACAACCCAAGAAAAGCCTAGTGATAATCCAAGAGGACAATACAACAATATAAGAACAACTAATCAACAACACAAGAGGACCCAACAAATCACCAAAAAAAACCAATGCCCAAAATGTTGTATGTTTTATCTGCTTGTTTTTTTTGTAGGTAGGGTTGTGAGTTTGTTCCATTCTAGTTGTATTTTGCTTCTTAAACATGCACTAAGGGAAGGCTGGTCCTAGGGACAAATTGATAAGGTTAGTTATTTCAGGTGTGGAATGCATCCTCTTGGGGAAAGGGACCATAAGTAAGTAGGAAATGCCAGTTGATTGCCATGTGTAGTAGGAAATGACATAATCAATTGGTAGCCAGATACCAATTGAAATAGTAGAATCATATAATATTGCTAATTCTACCATTTAAAACACCTTAAACCTTGCACAATAACTAGGTGTAGTGTAATGTAAAACACCTAGTTAAAAATGTAATGTAAATTCTATAGTTATTAAAAACCCATTTGTAACATGTAGAGAGAGGAAATTTGAATAAATATGACAATACTTTAAAAGGAAATCCTTTCACCTTATCAAGGTGTCCATATAATAATATTTTTATCAAGAAGAAAACAAAACAAATATAATGTAAAAGGGGCTCACTAGTTCACTTCTTCTTATTAAGCCCATTTCATGAATGTGGCTGACTTGTGCAAGTGATGGATTTTGCGGCGTTCCTTGCACAATCCACAAACTTTTTTATGCTTTGTTTTTGCTATCGAACACAATGAACCAACACCCACACTAGTACCTTCACCTTGTTGAGTAAGCCATTTTGTGGCCATATTCAACCCATGAAAATTTTTAATTAGACAAAGAGACCTTGATTGTGTCTTAGGGTAAGATATTAACCATGGTTAGAAGCAACCTATTAAAATACATGTTTTTTACCATGTTACCATGTGAGTGTTAGTTCACCCAAGGCATCAGAAGTACCTCGTAAAATGTAAATGGGCATGTGCTAGCTCTTTTAGTCCTTTCCATTTGCAAAATGAACATCCATTTAGACACTTAAATGTGCATTGGGCTGAAAAAGCCTTTTCCCTTTGCCTTCAAACATGGTGAGATCATTGGGAATAAGCCATTTGCTAGAAATAATCAAATTTTAAATTTTTATTTTTTAAAATCAATGCACCTCTCCCACAAGAACGGGTGAAACCACACTACAATGGCCAAAAAATGTAGTCATAAATATTGTTTTTCGAAATTGTGCAATTTTCAACTTTCACCAAGCCAATATTAAAAGATGTTTTCATGAATTATACTCAAAATAAAGTAATTCAATAGCTAAATAATGCAATTGTCAAAAGAAACTACATTTTTTGATTAATATTAAATGATTAAAGAATATATTTGTGAAAATTTATATGTTATCATAATATATTGCAAAGTGCAAATATACTTTTAAAATAATTATAATAATTGTAAAACTTGATCAAATACTTAATCATATATTGAATATAAATTGATTATACCATTTCAATTACACTTGAAAAGTTTAACTCATGTGATTTCACAAAAACCATTTGGACAAGTTTTTCATTCAAATGAACATAAGCATAAGTATGTTGAAAAAAAATATTTTGTTGAAAAATTACTTTCATTTGAAAAATGAGAAGAATTATGTTGAAGGCCTTTAAATCAAAATCCATTTTATATGTTTATCAAAATGCTAGATGAAATTAAAAAAAACTACCCTCAAAATATACTTTTTTTAAAAAACATTTTTTTACCTACAGCAACCTCCTTGTAGCGTGCTTTCACCCAAGAACTTAATGATTCAAATTTAAGAATCTTAAGGCGACTTTAGATGAGGGTCCAAGGTCCAGGGACCAATGAATTCAAGCAATCTTATTGGTCAAACGCTTTAAATTGGTCCCGATGCCTTTAGACGAGGGTCCAAGACCAAAAAGTGGCAAATTGAGGCGAAACCTACATGGCACCTGTTTTGGAGGGAAAATCAATCGGTTCGGAACAAAAAACGGTCCTAAAAGGAGAGCTCCTGATTTGGAGAACCAAGAATCAGGCTAGGGACCAAGGTACAATCCAACTCGTGGATTCAATTTGCTTCAAATCAGTCCAAATTGGTTTCTAAGAAATTGAACCCTGGACCCTTGTCTAAAGTGGGTCTTTACGTAAGCTTTTGTAAGATTCCTAAAATTTAAAATACATTACTTTGGGGGAAGGAATCCTTTTTCTGGGGCTCATCCTAATCTTCTCATCCTAAGGCCTTTACCCCCTACCCTTGAGGACCCTTATTCAAATAATCTTCTCATCCTAAGGCCTTTACCCCCTACCATTGAGGACCCTTATTCTAATAATCTCCCCATCCTAAGGCCTTTACCCTACACGTAAAGCACTTGGAAGAATTTCTTATTTTATCTGAAAGACACTTCATTCAAATTAACAATATCTCCTCCAAAAAGGAGGCACTTACATCTACCTCTTAGAAGATGTAGGAGGCGTCTTATAGGTGTAAGGTGCCTCTCACACCTACTTATCTTTTAAGCTTATGATACTCTTCACTTCCTGGTTAATGATGGGCAAGGCCAGCCAGACTAAACTGGGCCTATCAGTGCACCACGAAGGATGGATGGTATTTTTATTTTTCATCCATAATTATTGTTCATCCATGCTCAATTACTTTTTAATTTACTACCCACCTACTAATAATCTACAAGCAAGATTTTAATGGGTTGTTAGTAGGTAGGTAGTACAAACATATAAACTATAACCCATCTACATACTTAACCAGTAATCACTTATCTTCCTACCTACCTATTTATTTATATCTATATATAGGATCTACTTCTTACAGAAAGGGTTACCCAGGTGAAACCAGACATTAACCCACTTGAGGTCCAACCTGACTGAGTTGTAATGGACATACAGTGAATGGTGCACTTGGGTGGAGATGCTGCTCTAAGGGACATTCATGGGGACATGCCTGAAATGCCTCTTTTTTTAGTAGTGAAATTTTGCCAAAAAGCGAATTTCAAATTTCCAAGAATCAAGTGGTTTTTGAGCTTTCCATTTGCCAGAAGTGAGAGAAAAAAGAAAAAAAAAAAGTAGTGAAAATCGCCAGATTTCTGTACTTGGTTTTTTTTAATGTTTAGCCAAAATATAAAAAGATGATTAATGATTTGTATTTTGTGTTTGGTTTATAGCCAGATTTGGGTAAACCTTACCAGAGATGATTGCCCACTTTTTCTTAATCTTCCTATGGATGATAGCCACTTTGGTTACAAACAAAAATTCTTTAACTAAACACTGCCTGTGAGGATCAGCTTAAGCTTTGTGGAGAGTAGAGACAAATTGATGAAATCCTGCCAATCATAAATAAATCAAAGCACCCAAACAAAAGATGGGGGAGTACAAAGAACAAAATGGAAGGACTCATGTTCAAGAAGACAAAAGAACCACCTAAGAAGGTGAACCACAAAGGGAACATCAAGTTCTTGAAACCCCTCTTGTTGCGAGAAGCATATCAAATAAGGAAAGAACCACCGAAGAAGGTGAACTCCAAAAGGAACATCAAGTTCTTAAAACCCCTCTTGTTGCCAGAAGCATATCAAATAAGGAAAGGGGAGGACCTCCTGAAAGGATGCCTAGCCTATAAGAACCCTCATCTACTGTATCAGCACGTTTCAAAATGGAGATCATCTGCACACACCGTAACGCCACTAACACCCTTTGTCTATAAAATGTTCTCAACATTGAGAGAGGAGGGTCTCCAGCTCCCTTTGCTCCCCACAAATCTAAACACAATAGCTTAAGGGATTTTGGCCCCAAAGTAATAGGTCTATTTTTATATGAGGATTTTTGAAAGATGATATTTTGGTTTGAGTGTTGAAACTTGAGATTAGTTATAGAAGTTATAATATCTTGAAGGATTTTGGTTTCTTTTAGAGGATTTTTGAAAGATTATATTTTGGTAGGGTGAAATATTTGAGTTTCCATAAGTCTTCTTTTGCCTTAAGATACTTTTTAATGTAAACGGCAAGGTTTAAGTGTGACATGCCCCCTGTTTTTTAATGAGGAAGAAAACATAAAACCTCTAAAACATTAATGTAAACTTAAAACCTAAACTTAAATCCAAAACCTTAAATCTTAATCTACTACCTTAACCCAAATCCAAAACCCTTAACCTACTACAATAAAGCCTTAGGGTCAGATAATATTAAATAATTTATAATTTACTAAATTCTCAAAATCACCTTTTAAGGTAAAAGAAGGGGTTAAAATTGTAGTGCTAACTGGCTATATTGCCAATTTTTCACATTACGGACATCATTGTATGCACTGCCTCCTTCTTCTTCTTAAGAGAAAGGCTGGCCTACGTGCCTTCAGCCATGAATTTGGTAACGTTCCCCACTCATGAACCTCACCCATAGTAAAGCACTGGGTTAACATTATGATGAACTTAAACATATGTAAAGATCTCTTCCTGTTTTGCCTTTGTTCTATAGGCTATTTTGGGGCAAAATTTTGCCAAGTTTGGGGCACTTCCTATGTGATGCATTGCACACATAAGGCCCTTCCTTGGGGGTATTAAACACATGTAAGACCCCTTTACAAAGGGATGTTACTATTTATACTAGTTTCAAGAGGTTTTCATGAAGGATAACGCTCCCCATTTTGGGTATTATGGCTATAAGCTTGGATATAGGGAGCTTACAACCATAACACCCTTAAGGGGGGAGCCTTATGCTCTAAATAGATCACTAGGGGATGGAGTGGAAGGCACCTTATGCATGGGTGGACTTATAGTAACTAGTCTCTTTTTTTGGGAAAAAAAATTGTCAAAGGGTGACACTAATGGCAAAAAAAACCAATTGTTTTATCACAAATTTTGATCAATTTTTTATTTTATTTTCTTTACTTATTCTTGGAGAGCATGCTACCATAGTTTGGTCTACTTGCACTTGCTTTAAATATCCTTTGTTCCTCTTTTGAGTAGCAAATGGTAGTGGGATTCCTTGCAATGTATATTAACTTTGGTCCAAGCGTGAGATGCCTTCTAAATTAATTTTGAGGATGCATACGATAGGAAATTTCTTCCAATGCTTTAGAAATAAGTCATTTTTTTAACTCTCAAAATTTAAAGGAAAGCAAATTGTTTTTATCTAGAGCTATGTAGTTTTGAGTTCAAGTGATTGCCAAGGGTTTCCAACAATAGCCATAAATTCAGCAACAAGATCAGCACTTACACCTTTGCTTTTGCATGGCTTAACATGTGCATGTTCTCATTCTTAAGGCTATAGTGCCACACCCCAATGGAAAATTACAATGCAATAGTTACACAAAAATTGATGGTGGGCAAGCATTTCATCCTTTGATCAAGGAATGTTGTGACTTTGACTATTGTCTTGCTTGTGCTAAGGTTAAGCCTCCAACAAATGTTCGATTTGATTTGTCTTAAACACATACATCATGCTCTCAAACGGTTCAACGAATCTACGTAAGGTCTTGGTGGAGCATGGAGGTGTGATATTTGCTAGTGTGAATATGGCTTGTAGAGGGCTTGCCATTGTGTAAACTATGGGTGAAAACCTCCATGAAGCTTGTGCTCATGTTATGAATTATGAAGTTTATTTCGACCACCCACATCCAATGGAGCTCCCTATTGCTTAATTTTTATACAAATAGGTGGATGTAAGGAATTGTTGTGTGATGCACGATGGATTTACAAGTGTTTCTAGTTGCGATTTTGATTTCTTTTTTTATGTTAAGCACCCAAGCATATGTATCATCATAAGGTTCACAATTTCACCTTCTCACTTTCCATCAAAAATTGCCAAACTATCTTAAATCTCCAAAATCATTTGTAATGAATTGTCGCAACCCCACTTTGGGCAAAGCCGGAGAATGCAACTCCCACTCCCAAAAGTGGAAGACTTGGAGTCCTCCGAGACTCCCGAAAATTCAGAAGACGATTTGAAGGGTCAAATCTCCTTGCATTGGTGCGCTCTTTATGTCATTGGAAAGATCTCGAAGTGTAAATGTCCAAAATGGCCTCGCATGAACCATTTGGACATCTGCAGCCCAAGTTATGGGCAAAAGAAGGGTCGGGAGTCAAACTGGCAGTTTAACTCCCGATCACTAAAAGTCGAGAATCGACCTCTTCCCGATGTTCGATTCTAGAGTGCGACACGACGTTGGAAAGCTCTCGAAGAGAGCTACAACTTTGGTTTAGACCTCGTTGCAATTGGACTCTGTAGTTGGGAGATATGAACTCTCAAAGTTCCGGGACTCCAATTCGGGACAGTTTCAGGACTTCAACTTGAGAGTCCCGGGAAAAAGAGCCATTTGGATGTAGCCTTGGCGGAGAGTTACAGAGAATACTATATGGGGGAAGGTGGTGGCTTCCCCCGAGTCCGGGCCGTGGTGAGTCTTGTGTGTCAAAGTGCCCGTGGTTTGTCCCAACACCCAAGGGTGTTCTCGAATGCTAACTAACCCTCTTGTGGTTGGTTTTGGATGCAGATTCAAGCTTAATAATCTAGTCCCTCTTCCTAGTCTAATTTTGGGACTTCTAGCACGCCCCTCTACCCCCTATTAGTGCTGGAAGTTGGGAACGACCCTCAAGTCCCAACTTTCCGCAATTCTACATAGTTGGACCCTCAAGTGGGTTCAACAAGGGGCTTGGGAGTGCGTCATGAATGGTTGGGCATCATCATTGATGCATATTGCCATTAATTGCGTGATCAATGCAAATACCATCTACTTGCTTTGTGGTCAATCAATGCATATTTGAGTCCTATTTTAAACAATTCTAAGCAAACAACTCTAATTGTTTTAATAAGTGCAGCTAATTTAACATGTTGACCAAGTCTTAAATTGTAAGTATTTTTCATCAAAGAAACAAGATCCTTCATATAAATGCATTCAACTTAGCCCCCAACTAGGGTGAAGGCACCAATCATAGTACATTAAAAAAATTAGACAAATGTTTTGATCTCAATAGACCTCAGTTGCCTTTGTTGTCTAAAGATGGATTGTAGAAGAGCTTGGGTGCACTTATTACCTTTTAAACTGTTAGATTTGGTCTATGGACGCAAAAGATATGACTTTTGAAAGTTTTCAGCCTCATTGCTTTAAAAAAAAGTAAAATTTTTCCAACTTATTTTCAAGCAATGCGTAGCTTATCAATGCACACACTAAAATTGCCACATGCCACAAATCCATGCTATCACCAAACAATTTCAAACTCAAACTAATCATTATCCTTGGCAAAATTGAACACATTTATTCAATGATTGAAATCAAAACCATTAAAGAAGACAAAATTTTGTTTGGTGATCAAACCTTAAAGGTTTGCTAAACCTTAACGTTCAAACATTCTCCAACATAATGTCACTTTAGATCCTTAAACCCCCTCCCCCCATTCCCTATCCTCCCCCCCCCTCCATTATTGTTTGCTAGGGATCGAACTCCCACTTAGATTCTTTTTCATAAAACTATTGTGGCTTTTTCTTGTGAAGTTTTTGCAACATTTGCTCATGGACCATTTTTTGGTGTTCTTGGAACATGTTCAATGCATGTGTTTTCTTGAAGGTACAATTAGGTGCATCTTCCCAACTCTTTTGAAGATTTAAATTAACTTCAAGTTGTTTATGTGTGCAAATGTTCATGCTTATCAAGATGTCTTTTTTTATATTGATCATGGTTTCATGGTGTTCCTCTTAGAGTTTAACAAGCTTTTTAAAAAATGTTCATCAACAACAATTATTGTTACTCTTATGCATTCTCTTTTAGTTTGAACCTCACAAGGTGTTCCTTTTAATGTTCTTGAACATCCTCAACATGGGTTCCTTAATTATTATACTTCTTGGTCTTTAAGGGAACTCGGTTTTCTCTAGTTCGAACCTTTTATTACTCTTCAACTAGTGACCCTCATGATGTTCTTGTTGTTCTTCCTCTTGGTCTTTTTGTTCATCCTAAACAATTGTTGTTCCTCCTTTTGATTCTTTTGTTCATCTTCAACAATTGTTATTAGTCCTCTTGATCTTTTTGTTCATCTTCAACAGTTGTTGTTACTCCTCTTGATCCTCATGTTCATCCTTATCAGTTGTTGCTCCTCCTCTTAATCATTTTGGTCATCCTCAACAATTGTTATTATTTTTAATCGTCTTGTTAATTTTCAACAGCTACCGTTCTCGATCTTGTATTCATTTTCAACCCAACCCCCTGTTACTCTTTATCCTCATGTTCTATTTCATTGAACTCCCCCCCCCCCATTCTTCTAACTTCAGTTTTGTGTTTAAAGTTGTTGCAAGCATGTTGTAACTTTCTTTTTCACTTACATTTGAACCATGGTTGGTTGTTTGTCATGTTTTTGCACCTATATTGTTGAACCAAGGTTCACACCCATATATCCAAGAAGGTGAGTTCACATACCTTCTTTGAAATTACAATGAAATATGTTTCTTCCTTTCTAACTTCTCAACCAAGTTTTCATATACATGGTTAATGATTGTAAGAATCCTAGACATAAACACTTAGTTTGATTTTGAGATAGACCATTAATTGTGGAATCATGAGTTGTAATTTTTATTGTTGAGCTTATTTATAGTTGCATGTTCTATCCATTGCATCTCACCATCCTCCTGATTTGAATGGTAATCATCACCTTTTTCTTCCCTAATCTAATTCACCAATGTCTATAAGGTATTAGGGCTAGTTTTCTCATCCATGGCCTTACGTTTAAATGGTCAAATCCTTGTACCTTTGAACCTTAATATAATTTTTTTTTGTAAGTGTTTGGTTTAAGGCTTTGTCTACCCATTTTGCAAAGGCTATTTTATCTAGTTCAATGTAATCCTACATGGATTAATATTGTCAATCCTTATGTTTGGCTAATATCCAATCCTTTAGCTTGATGAATGTTGAGCACAAGATGTCTTTGCTTGAACTAATACTACCAAGAGGTCCCTAATACATCTTCTTGAAAAGGTGTCGAGCTTGTTTGAATGAGTTTTGCCCTTTTAATCTTTAATTATTGTAGGCTAATTGAGAGCCCAACTTCCTACATAGCCAAAATCTAAATAACCATAGCCTAATTTTCTTCTACTATTAACACACCCATTCACCCAAGTTTCCTAGACCTTGCTTTTTGGTACAAGTGATCAATCAATGAGATAAATGTATGTTCTAATGCCCAGTCCCTTCCACAATGAAGTTGTCCCATTTTCAACTATATCCATGGCGTCATCCAATGTTTCGTTGGTCCATTTACTTCTAGTGTGTTCATAGGATTGCATTTTGTAACTTTTATAAAAAAAATCTTATTGGTTCTTGTCCAAAAAATGGTGTGACATTTTCTTCATCTTGGTTTGGTTAATCCTCCAATCCACTTTGCTTCCTACAATTCAACATCATGATCTAGGTCCCCCCTAGCCCCAACCTTTAACACATTTGGGGCGTGTGCTTTAGCCCTATAAGAAATATGTACTTGAATATTTTGTATTTTTCCTAGCTTTCAAGAAACTATGAAAAGTCAAGGTATGTGTGAAATGCATATGTCTTTAGTTGTTGGGAAGAAGTGATCAATGCATAGAACTACTTGAAATTATCCCAAACTAAATTTTGGTCAATAGTTTTATGCAAGTGATAAGTATGTACAACAAATTACAATTTCTTGGAGTTGGATGAATTATGTCTCTTTTATGACTACTTATATTTTATCTACGAACTACAAAACTTTGCACCCAATGGTAATATAGAAACCTCCTAAACTTTTGGTTGTAAAATTAATCTATTGTAACCTTTCTTAGTTGTCCCTTTACATCCACCCTCGAATCTTGGTTTTTCGCTTTTTATTTGACAACAGTAGGATCTAATCTTTGATGTTCAAGCACTTGTAAATCCTTTTTGGTTAGTCTAGTGTTTGGAATTTGCTGATATACCTCTTGTGGCTCCTCTTTAACTACTATAAGATGCCTTCCTTGTTTTTGTTGATCTACTAGGACTACTTGTGTTTTTTATTTACAATTTTCTACTCCTTCTATGTTGTTTAACCTTTGCTAGTTTAGCCCATATCCACTAGAAAGAATTGGCCATTTTGCAATTTGTCCTTACAACTAATTTTTAATTGTAAGCAACATTTGTGATTAAAACTTTAATAGTTGCATTGAACAAGTTTCATGTATTACTTGCAAATGACAAGGAATTTTGAATGAAAAAATAATTAACAAAATACACCTTTATTTTGGCTAACTATATACATATTGTTGTTTGCAATTAAGGTGTGACTTTTTTGGTGAACAATGGAAAGAAATGATGTGTTCTCACATGTTCCAACTTTGAATGATTTCAAGTATTATTATAATTTTGAAATAATTTAAAATGTTTAGTTTTAATGCTTAGATGATTTTAAATTGTGACATGTGATGCAATAAAAATGTGTCATGTGACATATTAATTAAATTTATCCAAAATAAATTTAAATTAATATTTAAATATGTAGGTTGAACTAAGTAAAAATATAACTACCTTCCCACCTAGACTTTAAACCTACCTATGTAAGTACATAAGTAAGTAGATAGGATCTACATATCCATCTCTAGGCAAGATGAACCAACACACATAGGGGTACCCATAAGGGTAATGGTGCATTCACACTTGATGTTAAGTTAGTGTTAAATGAAAATCTAAGTGGCATCCTAGGAGGCACCCAATGTTAAATGGGTGATAGCTGAACGTTAACTGAATGTTAGCTTAACATAAAATCTTCATGGTAAATAGGTTTAAGTCCTAAATGACTAGCATGGTGGTGATAGGGGATTCAACACTAGAGTCCCTAACACCAAGTGTGAATGCACCTTTAAAACATTACTTGCAAATACACTAGAAATATTTGCATAGGTGTTCATGGTATTTTAAGGCTTATGATTCCATTTTAGCATGATGCATTACAAGTTGTGAGGTTCACATGTGGGGGACATTTTGAAAATGTGGGACCTTGGACTTGGGTTCATTTGGGAATTGCCCCACCTTAGGGCCTTACCCTATATACTTCATAGGCCTCACAACTTATCCTTCTTCCTCAATTGGCCAAAAGGAGGTCATTCTCATTTCTATAAAAATGACATCAGCTCAAAACAATTTATTTTCTATTAGTTTCCATGTAAAATTGTAAAACCATTTGGAAAATCAATGATGCTCACAAAAATTCTTGAAAATATGTATAAAAGGATAATGCATTTGAAAATGTAGTCAAATATATATTTTTCATTTAAATTATGTATATTTATCTTAATTATCAGTTATCAAAATTCACCATATTAATTAGTATAAAAATTTACATATTTACACTCATCCCATATATAGGTAGCCAAATATAGGAGTTATATTACCATAGAAGTATGTTTTGAAGGGCACCTTAAATGAAAAGCACATGCAAAATTTTCCTTAGTGTATTTGTGCTTATGGGCTCCTAGAAAAAACAACAGGTCTTATGCCTACTTTTGGTGGAGTGAGAAGGACCTTACACCTATAGGCACCTAAATAGTAGTTGTAAGATCCCTCCAACCTCAACTGTCTCATGATTTAAGTTTATTTGGGCTTCACATTGCTTCGCACTACCAGCAACGACAATTAAATTATTATTTTTAAACATAATAATTTTTTTGTAATCAATTTTATTTTTTCAAAAGATAAAATTTTATAAATTTCATTGTGTGCATTTTGTTTCATTAATATATATTTTTTGACATTCTTGATTTGGTAAGTCAAAATGCTAACAAAATTCCGATTCATTAGATAAGTTCACAACAAGATACAAATGGATGAATTCTTTCTTTTTTTTAAATTGAATTTTTTAAAATAAAAAAATACAAATAGATGAAAACATCGAAAAATGAAATATATATATAATAAAAAAAAATTAAATTGAAAGTTGATATATGATGAATTATAATCCAAAATGATTCTGAAATTGTCATTTTTGTGACGATCACCAAAATACCCATCCTACATAAACCAGTTCCGATGAAACATTGTCACTGGAATAAGGTTTGCCTTGTGCATTATGTTGAGTAAGTTTCCATGGACGGGACCCCTTGGCACTATGTCCCAAGGACTCTGTCTGATACCAAATTTGTCTAGGTCCTCTTGCCAGTGCCTATATCACTAAAATATTAATAATTTAATAATTTAATAATAATAATATAATTTTTAAAAAAACGCTCTGCTGCCAATAGGTGCCTATTTTCGAAAAATGGGAAATATATAATAATATAATAAAATCAAAAGACTCTGCTGCCCCATCTCTGGCTCCTCCATTAACTGTAACGGTAACTTTTGCTGCCCGCAGTGACCGTTGCAAAACACGGTCTGATTCTCCTTCCTTTTCCTTTCCTTTCCTTTCCTTCCGTTTTTGTGTATCTTTCTTCGTTTCTCTCTGGTCCTTTCTCGGTTTCTCTTCTTCATCGCCATCGCCTCTTCTTCTCCCTCTTTTAGAGCATCTTAACTTTTGCTTCCACGAGTTTCTTCCGAAGAGGAAGAAGTTGTAACTTTCTTGTCCAAGAGAAAGAAGGATTCTGTTTTGGATATTTTGAGACGGTTGATTTCTTTTATTGTTTCCTTTTGTGTGTGTGTGTGTGTGTGTGTGTGAGAGAGAGAGAGAGAGAGAGAGAGAGAGAGAGCTCAGCTCAGCTCAGCTCAGCTCAGCTTGGATCAAACTAATCTTGACCTAGAAGTGTGCAGTGAGAATTTCTTTCTAGCGAGAGAAACTAATTGAGAGCCCGAAGTTAGTTGAATCTGCTTTCTTCGAATTGCTGCTCAAATCTCCAATGACTCTTTCACATTAAGGGCTTGCAGTATCCGCAGCAATCGGAACCAGGTTTGGAGGAGTCGGATTTGGCTCATAGGAGCAGGTTCTTCACTCAAGAGCTTTCGATCAATTTTTTTATCGATAAAGAATTCTTTATTCACGGGATTTTGAGCGCGAGATCCTGATATACGGCATTGTGTAAACGAGGAAAAGCTTTGTGGTTGGAGTTAAGAATGCTGGTATTCGAATGACGTCTAGAGCATCGCAGCTGAAAAACAAACTTGGAAGTGCATTTGGAGTGGTTTTCTCGCGCCTTTGCATTGGCAGGTCAAGGATCTGGAAAATTCTCGCGAAGGAAATAGAAGCACAAGAAAGAAAGTAAAGCTAAGAAAAATTGTAGATAGAAAAAGATGGATGGAGATACAGGGAGTGGGACATTTGCGCTGCCGCTAGAGCTGGATACATATGTGCAAAAATCCATCGCGCATCTGCTGGAGCCCTGTGCTTGTCGCCAGCATCTAGATTCAAAGCTCTCCGAGGCCGAGGATCACCGGAGACAGTTGCAGCTGCAAGTGCATGAGCTGCACTCTCGCCTCGAAGAGGCAGACTGCAAGTGCGCCAAAGCGAAGGTATAATGATCTCTTCTTCATTATCGCAAGTGGAGATTAGGTTCTCTTCTGCGCGATAATTCCATTATGTCATTTAAAGCTTTCTCTGGAACAAGATTCGTACGTTTCTGGCTCAGCATGCAGCACTACTCGTGTTGGATGGCAGCAAGAGGCATGCTTGAATGCGCAAGCTTTGAAGCGGCAGATCGCAGATTGGCAGAAATTGGCGGATCATTGCAAGGCGGTGACGCAAGAATGCGCATTACTGACTCAGGAGTGTGCACGACTGGAAAGTGAGTGTAATTTGTACTACAACGACCGGGAAGTATTCATGCAAGCTGCAGATGAGGCGGAGGAGCGTGCGGCTGCTGCACAGGAGAGGGCAGCTGCTGCAGAGACAAGGATCCAGGAACTGATTACAGAATTAGAAAGTCATGAGCACTATGAGACACCACGGGATTCTTTCGAGAAACCAAAGGTCGGTCGTCTGTCTATCCTCCTCCAGATCGTAGCTTCTGTTTTAAACCCTAAACCCTTCTCTCAACAATGTTGACAGCATTCCTTACCTTCGATCTCTGGTGTAGCTTACAGTAATTACTTGTGGAGTCTATTGGTAACACACAATTCGACAGACAGTGATGATTTCTCTTGTTTGTGTTAGCAGACTAGTGATGGAGAAGATGTGGTTGCTTTGCAATTAAAGCTAACTCAGATGGAGGAGGATATGCAAAGGTAATGGATTCTTAAATGTTTCAGTTCATGGTTGCAAAGGTTTCTCTTCATCAAGTGCTCACTACATTATTGCCACTTTGTTCGGGGTTAGGGTTTAGGGATCCCAAATATCTCCTGCATGACCAGTTTCCAGTGCAAGTTGCAATTGGGGATTGCGAATCTTTGTTGGACTATTACTTGACTCCAATTCTGTTGCAATGCAATAAAATCACGAAAGTGTGACTGACTGTTTGCAATTCTCTTTTTTTTTCTAATGTTTTGATACATAAGGGACAATGGTGACAGTATGCAGAAGGAGTTAGAAAATGTGAAGGCTGGTGCAAAGGCAGAAGTAGATGCAGCATACAGGCAACTTGATGAACACAGTTCAAAGATGCATGCCCTTCTTACATCAGCAAACCAGGTGTGTCCTGATCAGCTGCATGATATTGTGCAGGCACTGTTATTCTAGCCATGATAAAGTTTCCTGATAAAAAAAAGGATGGAGGTAGAATAATGTTTTTAATATCTTAGCTGCACCCTCTGGCCCTGCTTCAATTTTATGAAACTGATTGAGAAGCTTGCAATGGTGAGCACAGCGGTATGAGGAGTCACTGGCAGAGCTGAGAACAGTACAAGAAGCCTACACAAGAATTGAGGCAACACACAGGGATGAACAAACAGTGCACTTGATGGTTATGTCAGCCATTAATTATGGTGTTTGTAAGGCACTCGAGGATGAGAAAAGGAAAACCATTGAATCATTGAAATTGCGTTTCCAAGCTGTTGTGAAGCGATTGAAAGGAGAAATGAGAGCAGATCGTGAAAGGTTAGGCCCCCTATCAGAGCACCATTATCAACCCTTTGTTAGGAAACCAAAAGTAATCTTTTGGGTCTTGCTCAATACCCATTGTGCAGGAGTCAAATTCATGGTGAAACCTTCCCTATTTGGTGAGAGAGAACCAGCACTGCACCTTGCACCTATTGATACCCTCCCTGATCCATCTAAAACATGTGAGTGTTGGCAGAGATGACTTAGTGCTGTAAGAAATATATTTATATAACTTGTCACCGCCCCACACATCCAGTATTTATGAGAACTATTACTTCTTTGGAAGGAGTCCCCATGCCAAAAATTACTACCATTTCATGTCAGAAGTGTGAAAGTACATGTCTTCCTTTTGACCTCAGTTTTTTGGAACATTGGAACCATGCTGATATTGTCCAAGAAATGTATGCAAGTATATTATTATTGGGAGGCACAGAGCACCATCAAAGCAAATGTGACTTACCTTCAGAGTGAATGTGACAGTGAGTGAATGCTGCTGATGCCATTTGTGTTCTGTCCACTACCAACTTTCTCAGTAACTTCTTGTTGACCTCAGGTTGTTTAAACATGGGACGCAGGATGAAGGTGGCCGAGAAAGGTATGAAAGCATTGCTTGTGGAGGCACAGTCCCTGAGACAGGAAATGGCAGTGTGTACAAACAATCTAAACAAAGCAGAAAATGAGGTACCACCTCCCACATCTGTCTACTATCGCTGTAAACTGAAGTAGAGAAAACCAATCATAGAAAGAATGCTTTGTGAATGTACTTCAAGACAGGTGCTACCTGCTGGAAAGTAGTGATTGGGTCTTTCAAAGATATCCATTGTTTTGAGAGGCTGAGTTACAGTGGTGCACCTGTGGTGGTGTCAAAAATATCAGGTGCAATTGTTGGCGGATGAGAACAAGGAGCTTTGGTTACTGTTGAGAGGCAGATATCCCTCATGCTCAGGCAGCCCCACTGAGTCGCCTTTGTATACTAAAGCAGTATGACTCATAACCACTCTTTGTTCCAGGTCATGATGCCCAGTCTTTGGCATGTCTCGTACTATATCAGTTCCTCCGCTTTTCTTAGGGGATGGAATTATCAATGATTTGGTTTGTAAACCAATATAGCAGAGGGTTGACCACAAATGAGGGAAAGTGGAATTCTCTGATGTCAACAGATCTCGGTTGGGTTTGAAGCAGACCCATACCAAGAGGAAGATGAGGACACAATTGCTAACTGTCTGTGGAAGTCCCTCATGGAGAAGACAAGATTCAGAAAGCATTGTTGTGTTCCAGTCCTTTGAATTAAGTTACCTGTAGACCAGAGCTATAGAAGCTTTCATAACATCAATGAATTACTGTACATACATGTGTCTGGATTTTTAGAGATTTGGTTCCACACAGTCACTGACACACTACACCACTGGTCTAGGCTGCTTGCTTCAGACAGAAAATAGAAGGCAGTTAGTTGTGTGCAGATGGGACAGGGCAATTGACTTTGTGGAGTGTTCTGTGACAGAATAAAGGCATGACAAGAAGTAAGTCCCAAGGAAAATTGCAAGACAAGTGTGAGCCAAGGGGACAGGATAGCATAGCAGCAACAGCAGCAAGAAGGCCCCTCACTCCCTTGCGAAGTAACTCACCAGAGTGCAGATTACGCCATCGATAGCGTCTTACTGTCGAGGTGCAATACATACCCAGATTAAGCCACACAGCAATCAATAGCTAGTTTCTCTGCATAGATACTGATTTAGATCAATAGCTAGTCTTGTGGTTTCTCCTTGCTGCAAGAATCTAACTGCTGCAAGTGGCACATGAAAGATTTAGCAAACATAAATTTGATTTGGTGAACTATACCCTCCTGTGCACAAAATCCTCTGCCATTTCTGCACTCCCTTATGGATGAAGATTTGGGGCGTGGGATGTGCAGTTCACACATTTCCCGTGGGAAAGGTATTGTCACCCTTTTTCTGACTCAGTTTATCACATCTTCATACACTTATTTTCTGGGAATTGGACCCAATACACAACTGGCTGTTTTCTACCATTTCTGCTTTCAGGTAACTTGTTCTCTGCAAGATTCAATTTCCTTGTTACAGGAAGAAAACTCTTTTGAGACTAGGCTTCCAAGTTTTGATGTCCTCATGACACATTAAATTTGCTGTGTTTGGACTCTCTTGTGTTCACCAGAATTGCGGATTGTTGTTAATTCACATATTATACAAATCAGAATAGATCTATGTGCTGCTTTACAGACAGCTCTATACATGCCAAGGACGTGTCTTCCTCCGAATGTTGATGTTGTCTTCAAGTTTCTCACCTCCATCTGAAGCTTTAAATTGTCAACAACAAACTGAAGGTGCTGCAAACGTATCCATGTATTAAATCTCCACATGGCAGCAGCAGGTTACAGAAATGAATTGTTGTCAGGCAATAGATACCAATCTAGTACATGGGATAATCAATAGTGAGTAGTAGTGAACAGTGTAAAGTAAGGCACTGTATATTGTGCAATTTTACAGGCGCAAAGTTAGTATTTGACTGTCATTCTTCATGCAAAATAAATATATTTATGTAATTTTACATGGTTCAACAGAACAACGTGTGTATATATATATATATATATATATACATATAATATTACATTATATGATTTTACATGGCTATGTAAAAAAATGTAAACATATGACAATATAAAAAATATGATTTTTAATTGAGGAGGAGAGGTTTCATAATGTTTTTGAAGATAAATGGCCCATTGCAAAAACGAAAAAACATCAAAATATACACCCACAACTAATTCATATATGTTTTCACTGCTTCTACTTGTAAAGCTACTATAATTAGTCTTGAACCTTGTGCATTAAATGCTGATTTTCAGCATTTCATTCCCAGATTTAATAAAATTTCCTTACTGTATGGATACCCCTGTTAGCAGGGTTTGGGGTGAAAGGAGGCACAAAGACAGGGTGACTTTACAAATAATTTTAGCTTTTACACATACAGGCCCTAAAACATTTACACAGGACTGTGTAAGTGAATTTGACAAGTGTAACAAATATTTACACTGGCCTTGTGTAAGTGTAAAAATATATATATACACTGCAACAGGATAAGTGTAAGTGTGAAAAGTTTGGACGTGTATGCGTAAATCACTGGATTTACATGCTGTATATATGGCTATTGACACTTACACGCATAACACTAGTACAGACCAGTCTGAGGCGGGTACTACAAAAATCTCCAAACCCTTGCTGGGTATCAGCCCAAGTATACAGATGTAAAACTGGCAGATGTGAAATTCTCTAAATCTCACCCCTGCCTCATACCTCACAATAATATTATGAACTTACTTACCTCCACCTCATACCCACCCTTTTACTATATATATACCCATACCCAACCCGACCCCAAAATAAAAGAAGGGTATTTGTTAAAAACCTGGGTACATTTTTAAAAGTATACTTAAGAATGGTATACATTAGGGTTAGGTTGGCTCTTGTTTCTCTACTCCCCCATGTCTCCTTCAACAAGCGTTTGTGGGCATAGCATTACTTTTTCAGTCTTTTGTGAATCAAAGTTGGGCGGTGGAGGATTTGGAAGTTCCTTTGTTTAAAGTTAACGCTTCTTGTTTTTCATTGCGTTGCAAGAGAACAATGTGAAGGAGATAGGGTTTTAATTAGCTTTGAAGCTCTTTGGTTTTTCTCTTCAAGGTTTTTGCTTTTGCTTTGTTGTCTCAACTCTAAGGACTTAAAGGCAATTGGGAAGAGCATGGGTGCAAGAAGCAAGCCAATACTTGAGGTCTCAAGCTTTTAGATTTGTCACTAAGTGTTTCGCCTTCCATCTTTGTCTCCAATTCTTTTTGTTTTGTTTTTTTATGTCTCTTGACTTGCATTTTGTCTTGGTGCTAATTTTAAGGTTTAAGGTTTCAACTGTTTTTTTTTGTGGCGATTGGAAGGTTTCATCTTGATGGCTTCCTTAAATAAAGTCAAGTTATCATAAACATTGAAGATTTAAGTATTAATCAAGAGACCCGATTGTTTCCAGGTTATGACAACAACATGAGTGTTAAAAGTTTACCACAAGGTGAAAAGTTGTGGATTCCTAAGGATACTCCTCTTAATGATTTGAGTTACATATGATAAACTTGCAAAAACAACATGTAGCTTAAAACCTCATAGTCAAAATTCACCAATGTGGGTTTTTTTTAAGGTGAACAACAACCAACTTGTAGACCTTTTTTAAGCCATAGTGCATAATTTGCCACAGTAATGTTGCTGGTCATGATATTTTGGTATTGCACACCACATTACAAAAAGGTATTATTGCTTACCATAAATAAAATGGCATAACAACTATGAAAAAACATCTTGAGCTTGAGCACAATGCCCTAATTAAAAGGTTTTTTTTACTCGTAGAAATTTTGTCTTTTGCAACCAAGGAAACGATTTGATTAGTTGTTCTAAATGATTTTATCAATGACCACAATCACATATTATAACTTCATTGTCTATGTGGAATAAATATGAATAATAGATTAGTCATTTATATGACTAATAGATAAAAATTTACAAAATAAACATATTTCATCCATTTTCCATCAACCATATTTCACCCATTATGATTTTTTTGGTGTGTTAAAGAATAAAACATTGATGTGAATTATCCAACTATCATTTTTTCAAATAATGAAATACATATATGTAATTTATGATTGAATTTTGACTATTTCAAATGACATGGAAAATATTGTCATGATGTCGTGACCTTTTTTATTTAATTAATTAATTAATATCCTACATCATTGGAAAATGGGTCCCACTATATGTTCTAAATTTTGGAGACTTCTAAAATGATTTATATATTATTAAATAATTATTGCTACATGGACAATGTGGCACCTTGTATAATTATAAAATCATTAACCTTAAATGATGTGGTACCTTAGGTGGTCTACAATTATTTTACAGTGATTCAACAATGAATATAGTAATTTAATATGTATACAAATGGACATAATAAACTACAACATGTAAGGAACTTATTTTGATTAATATTATACATATAGGTAATATAAAAAAATTCATTACATTTTTCTTAACTATATTTGATATATAATCCATTTTAAATATTCAATATGACTAAATTAAATATTATATGTTGAAATAATTTTTAATGGTAAAAGCATGATATATTTTTTATATCTCAATTTTAAAATAAAATAGAAGTGCGAGATGTGGGAAATATATAATTTATTTGTACATTAAACTTTAATCATAAATTTATATTATATATGAATAAAAATAAAAATATTTATTTTACATGTGTAAAAAATATTATTACAATTATATTGGATTATATGTGTAAAGATGAATAAAATTTATAATTTCAGAATATTATTTTATATTTTAATATTATTTTATTATTCAAATCAAATTAAATTATTTAGATTGAATTATAATTCATATTTAATATGACTAATATGGAAACATTTAATATAAAAATATATAATTGATTTATTATGCATTAATAAATATTTTACATCTATAAATTATATGAATTCATATGTGTAAATTAAAAGTTATTAGTAAAATTATGATATATTGGAAGCAAAATTGTAATATAAATTCATAAACCAAATGAAGGTTTAAAATATCAATATTTTATTTTATTTATTCATGTGTTAGCCATAAAGGTTTTTTCATTTGCAAATCATGTGTTTGAATTTAATTTTTCCAAAGTATGATCATTGAAATGTTATTCAATAACAAAATTCAAATAATTTTGTTTTGATTTGAATTTATATATATATTAAATAAATTGTATAATTTTGTACATTATTGAAGGAAATTTATGAATAAGTTTTCAATTTTTTCATTTGGACAAATTATTAATAAAATATGACTTATATATTTTAGATTTTGTGTAATTTTTAAATGAAGTATGGTGTAAATAAAATAAACAATATATCATCTGTATAGCAAGTGAGGTGGTTTCCATCCTTGGGGTCCAAGGATCAAACTTCATAAATGACATGTGATGTGGTCAACATGGGAATATTGACCAGATATTTTTGTATCTACCTAGATTACCTAGATTACATGATTATTTAAATGAACCTAAATAGGTAGATTAGGGGGTCTACTTTACCCATTTAAATTATGTTTTAAACCTAGTCTAAGTGGTGACACGTGTCAACTTGATAGGATGAAAAATAATGAAATTAAAAATAATTGAAATAAAAATACATCTTATTATTTATAAATATATAATAAATATAATAAATATTTAAAATGTTTCCCGAGTTTTTGGGTCAAACTTGTAATAATAATAAAAATTAAACAATGATTAAACTATCACTAATGACTTCACAAATGACCTTCATGATTAATGGATTATATTTGCCACATCATGTCCTAAATGACTATTGTCATAAATGATTCATTTGTAATGACTTTAGGGCCATTAATCATTTTTGTCCTTTATGACTATATTAGTAGTTATAAATTCAATCATATATTTGAAGATTTCTACTTGTGTTTGAAAAGTAAACAAATGTTGATGATGTGTCATTTTTTTATGAACCAGCCAAAAGGAGACCACATGTGATAGCAAATGCCATACTTGGTTTTTTTTTTTCTACAAACGAATTCAAAAAAATAATGAAACCCAAGTTGGTGTCTTGAAAATTGTGATGTTACTTGTGATTAAAGGTTATTTGCCCATGAGGACATAGATTACAACTTGTAACCCAAAAATTAAGCACAGTTATCAAATAAGGTATGCTATTATTATTTCATCTTTTGATCAATTTCATGGGCTATGTATTGAAAAGGTTTTTGAAAACCTAACTAGAATGGTGTTGAATTGATGTTGTTTGCAAATCATGTTTTATGATTCCAAAACACATTATTTTTTCATAATGCCATTGCACTTTATTATAGTTAGTAGACAATTTGATTACAAAGTCACATACCTTTTCGTTGGACCTAGGTTGTTTGTGAATTTTGTCACCCATTGTGAAGGGTAGAGTTTTGAACCATAATTAGGGGCATTGGCTCCTTGGGAATGCCTTCCATTTTGTTATTTCCATGCATTAGGAACTTCATGAAAAAAATTTCACCATAGGGTTTTTGATAGCCTTGTTAAAAAGGAAACAATTGTTTTTTATTTTGAACTAGAATATTTCATCTCTCATATGAAGCGCCAAGTTTTTTTTAAAATTCGACTTTTCATTTCCTTTATGCATGGAGTTGATTTGATTTTTTTTTAAGTCCATAACATGTTGGCTTTGATATTGGATCCCATGTATAAATCGATGTGGTTGGTAATTACTTATTTGGGTCATGAAATTATTATTGCCCTAGTTGCAAATTATGATGAACAATTATTATTGCCTCTACCATTGGAGGTTTATAAAGTTTTCATACCCAGTAGGATTGATTGTGTTAATGAGTTTACTTTGTTTATGAACTTTTAATATGTGTTTTAATAGACCAACACAAATGCAGAAACCTATAAAGACATTGTGAGGTGAGGACTTGGTGGATTTCATCACTATCAAGTTGATGCAAAAACTTGCAAATGTGTTTTAAATGTGGTGACCAACAAAAGAGTAGAAGCTCCCAACTATGGTTATATTTGCACAACAAATTTTGGGAATCCCAATTCGCTAGATGGAAACTAAAAGAATTTTCTTCGTTGTTGGAATCCTCACAACATTTTTTAAGCTTCAAACCAACAATTTGGAAGTTGATTTTTTTGAATAAAAATTAGCCATTTGATCTTCATGTTGCCTGGTTAACACCATTGGATGTTGGCAACTGCATGTGAGGCAAAATCCAATTTGATGCAAGAGTTGGATGTTGAGTTTATGGATGAAGTGGAATGCAAAGAATTTCCAAATGAAGATTTTTAGTTTTGGATGCATCACAATCATCCATGTGTCCTTTTTTATACATAAGTGATGACTAAGTGAATTTTAAAATGATGCATGGTGTTTCCATGTTAAGATTTTAGTGTAATTTTTTTTTGGGTGTTTTTAGATTAATGCGCAAGATCTTCATTGTGTTTCAACTTCAAGAATGGGTTGCATGTTGTTATTATGTGGAAAAACACTAACATTTTTGTTTTTTCTATTTTTTGGAATTTGATGGAAATCTCCTTGTAATCCATTTATAAAATGGCATGTGTGTATACTTTGGCTTGTAATTCCATGTAGTCCATTTGCATGTGTGTGTGTTTTTTGATGAGATGTGTGTTATATGTTGGGTGCTTAATGCTTACAATGGTAAGATGAAAAATTTGTTTAGGATTGTGTGACTTTTTAAGGGTATGTGTGTCCATCTATTTGTGTCTTTAAATGTTAGTTTATGTTTGTGTCTTTGAGGCTATGTCTATGTTTTTAAAGGTTTGTTTATCTATTTGTTTATGTTTTTGAAGGTCTATTGTTTGTTTATCTATCGATGTTTATTTAACTTTGAAGGTTTCAGGATTTGGGGTTATAGGATTTAAAGGTGTGTTTGCATTTTTGAGGTCTATGAGATTCAAGGTTAATAAATGTTTGAATGATTAAAGGTATGTATATGTTTGAAAGGAATCTAGGATTGGCCTATTTGCATTTGGGGTTATGTGTTATTTTGAGGGGATTATTTTTTTGGAGCATATGAAGCACGTTACATGGAAGCAAGATCATGGAAAAATTGGATGCAAAAGAATAGTATTTAACAAAACAAAAAAATCATTTTAATTCACATTAAGATTACTTCTTTCATTTAGGTTTAGAATTTAGAAGTTTGGAAAAAGTTCAATTTTTGTTTTTTGAAAACTTTGTGATTATTGTTGGATTCATCTTTGTTAATAAAGTTTTCAAACTCTTTGTGTTTGTTGTTGGTTATGTCAATATAAATTCCATACAAGGCTAAATGTGAATAAGTTTTGTGAATACAACAACAAATATTGAACCTTCCATTTTAAGACTTGGGTAAAAAATCAATGAATGTACTTGGTTACATTTTTATCAAAAAACTAGGATAACTTTAAAAATTGAGAAGGATATTAGTAAGGGTTTTTGTTAAATACTGGAGATTATATACTTACTTTCAAACATATTCAACCCCTAGCCCTGCTTCATACCCCAAACAAAACATGTTTTTTCAAATTTCCAATTTTTATAAGCCCAAATTCAAAATATTCTTTAATTTTTAAAAATTAAAACCTAAAACCAATGATTATTTTAAAAAACGAACCTAATTTTTCTTTTTGCTTCTTTTAACAAATAAAGATAAAAAATGAAAAAACGAAAAAAAAGTGAATAAATAAAAGATTAAATAATGAATTTGAAAACTAAATCTTTCGAAATATGCAAGGTTTAGTATAACTTGTTCGACATCTTATACTAGGCCTTTCACATGCCAAAAGGTCACATTCCAAAAGGTATATCATAAAATTCAAGGCAATGACCATCCTAAAAATACAAAAGGAAAAATTAAGTTAGTCATTTTGTGTGGTAAAAGGACAGGTCTAGAATCTAAAGTTGTTTGTATTGTAACTTGTGTGAAGGCATGTCAATGAAGGTAGTAACCTAGTTCCCAAAGCCAAGAACATTATAACCTTTAATGTGATTTGCCCTTCCTTTACATTAAAAAAATTGACATAATTCAAATCTATCACATAATCGACACATTATAGGTTTGTATGGTGCCTTTTAGACTTGGAAGAAGATTATGTTTTGTAATGAACCATTTATAAAAAAATTATGTTGAGAATTTATGTACACAAGCCAAACATGACTTAAACAATAACCATTCATTCGTTAGGGTTTATTTCTCGATTTTGTGATTAGGTGGACAAGTGATCATACACAAGAAGATTTAGCCAAATTTGGCTATATGTTGTGTAGTTCTTCTTTTGAAGTGCCTTTGGTCCGGACTTTGACATTTAAAATTTAGTTGGAGGTTTTTTGTTCTTTTAATTTTTAAGCCTTTCAATTTTGGTTGTGATACACTTTTTCAAATTCAATTTTTTTTAATCTAGTTCAAAAACCAAATCTAGTTTAGTAGATAGTCTACACATTTTCCATTGTATGGGGTTTTATTACAAAATTAAAACATGGGTCTATATAGATATGTAACAATGTTGGTTTACTATCGACTTATTTTGATACCAACTGATACTAATATTAAACTAATATCGGATTTAGGTCATATCAAACTCGTATGATATTTGATACCACTGTTGATATCAATATCCATACTAGCCTTTGATCCTATATATCATAGCAACATTGATACATAGTTCAAAAACTAATTAAAATTAAATTTTAATTATAAAATTTAACGTACTTATCAAGTTTTCATAAAAAATCAAGTTGCATACTTAAAGAACTTGATATTGTGTTTTAGAATGTTTTTTCATATTTTTGGTTTCAATTTGAATTTAACAAAAGACTAATTTCATGATTTAATTCTTAAATTTCATGATTTGGTTCTTGTGCTAGTTCCAACAAAAAGATGTCTACTTGGGTCTAGGTCACAAGAACATGAATTGAACACTTGAATCTAACATTGCAAACCATATATTTTATAACATTGGTCCAAACTCACAATGGTTAAAATCAAAATTGTTTTTATCAAGTGCCCAAAGAAAAAAACTCATAGTTCCTTGTGAGTAACACTTGCAAAACATTGCTCAAAGTTGTGAGACCAAATGAAAATTCTACATCATTCCATAGTCTCTCCCAACCAATAAGTGTACTAAACAAACGAAGCAAATAATTTTTTAAAAAAATTAAATAAATAAATAAATAAACAAGAGAAACAAAACATGTGAGGTTTTAATTTAAACTTATACCTTGGAGGATTACAAAGCCAAATAAAATAAATTATGAAAAATTGGTTGAAACTAATACCTTCCCTTATTAGCCCTATCACTTTTCTTAAATTACAATACCTTTCTGGACCAGCCTTTTCTTTTGGGTGCAAAATTTCACAATGTTCCAAAAATTTTGAAATTTTTTGTTTGCAAAATTTGAAATAAAATTCTAAAAAATTGCCAGATTTTTACACATGGTTCAAGTGAATAGCCAAAAATAAATTAAGAATGTTTTATTTCCTTGCATATTTTTAATAGCCAAATTTGGCTAAATTGGCTTACGAGTGATCACCTCCTCGGCTACATCTCAAAATTGGGGAAATTTTTTTTTTAAAAACAAACACACACTTGTTCGCATGCACATGCACAGAGTTGCAGACCCAAACCAAGGTGAAAAGCGTAAACCCAAGTTGGATGAATGAGGGTGCCCCTTGTTTGGAGACTAATAATATGTTGGGGGTACAATACATCCACCAGAAACCTCAATTGATGTGGGGTCCAATGTATTGCTCCAGCATTAGTTGGGGGGGCCTAGAACTGGTCAAACCAAGGTGGAAAGTGTAAACCCAAGTTGGATGAATGAGGGTACCGAATTTGGAGACTAATAATACGTTGGGAGTCATCCATCAGAAATCACAATTGACCAGGAGGAGTCCAATGTATTGCTCTTGCATTAGTCTGGGACCGATAACCGGTCAAACCAAGGTGAAAAATGTAAACCCAAGTTGGATGAATGAGGGTACCAAGTTTGGAGACTAATAATTCGTTGGGATTCATCCACCAGCGACCACAATTGATGAGGGGCCCAAAGTATTGCTCCAGCATTAGTGTGGGGCCGACAACCGGTCAAGCCGGTTACCGTCTCTCTCGTTCCGCCAGCGTCCCTTTTTGCGTCGCGTCTCGTCTCGTTTTCGTTTTGCTGTTGTTTTGTGTGGCGGAAGTGTTTGTGTGCGAGGTGCTTGCAGCCGAGGCGCGGTGTGCCCTAGAGATCTGCATCTGGGTTTCTAGATATCGGCTTGCACAGCGGGGTTTTATTTTTTGCGCCATGGCTTCGGGAAGTGCACGTCCTGGAAGTACGCGCCTCGCGAAGCTTTTATATGGAAATGTGAACTCGTATTTGTCTTCGGGAGCCGCGGGGATTAATGGCGGTGGCGCCGTATGGGGTTCGACTACGGGTTTGTCGTCCGCGGAGCTAGCTCCCTTCGGAGCTAGATTCGCTTCGGGGCAGATCGTGAGGAATAGGATGAAGTCGGTGAAGAGTATCCAGAAGATTACCAAGGCGATGAAGATGGTGGCAGCTTCCAAGTTGCGGAATATTCAGGTGAAGGCGGAGAACTCACGGGGACTTTGGCAGCCGTTCACGGCTCTGTTGGGCGATGCACCGGCGACTAAAGTGGATAAAAAGCTGATCGTGACCATCTCGAGTGATAAGGGATTGTGCGGGGGTATCAACTCCACGGTTGTCAAGTATTCCCGGGCGCTCTTTAGGTTGAATGGCCTTGATGGACCAGACAAGGATGTCAAGTACGTGATCGTGGGCGAGAAAGGGAAGGCGCAATTGCAGCGTGATTCTAAGAAGCTGATCAGCATGTACTTTGGAGAGACGCAAAAGAGCAGCATCTGTTTCACGCAGTGCTCCATGATGGCGGACGAGATCATCAAGTCCAATGAGTACGATGCCATCCAGATGGTATACAACAAATTCAACTCTGTCGTCTCTTTCCAACCCACCGTTGCCACCTTGTTGTCCCCGCAGCTTCTGATTGGAGACCAGGAAGTCACTGGAGACCTAGATGCTTACGAGATCGAGGGATCAGACACTAAAGAAGAGGTACTTCAGAACTTGTCAGAGTTTCAGTTTGCATGTACCATGTACAACGCCATGTTAGAAAATGCGACCAGTGAGATGGGAGCCCGTATGTCAGCCATGGAAAACTCCACTCGGAATGCCAGTGACATGCTTGACCGCCTCACTTTGACCTACAATAGGTCACGGCAGGCATCCATCACCACAGAGCTGATTGAGATTATATCAGGTGCTGCCGCTCTGGAGGGTTAAGGCTCTTGCCTCCTATCCAGTCTGATCTGCTCAGCTTCAAAAGGCAAAGTGGGTGAATATTGTGCTATGCAATCTTACATCCAGCAGGCATGCATCATGTTGCAGTTTGCTTGGTGAAGCCCATGCAGATCAGTGCAGGTAGGGTTTACATATGGAGTCACCTTTCATTTTCTGATGCAGCTCTATGATCTGCAAGTACCTTGGGGAACTGTCACAATATGGTAATGGCAGCTGAAGGATGTGACTGGAAAGCTCCTAGGCAGCAATCTGGGCTTGGTTGTTTGCGAAAATAAAAAGTCTGTGGCACACCTTTGCATCAAAGTCTGTGGCACACCTTTGCATCGAAGTCTGTGGCATGCATTTGCATCGAAGTCTGTGGCATGCATTTGGGTTGAAGTCTGTAGCACTTGTTTGGTGCAAGGTTCCAGAGATTTACATACAGGTTTTGATTACTTTGTGGAGTATGTATCTTTGGAAACTTTACTGGAATGCTGCACCCATTTTTCTAGTGCTGCAGGTGTAAAGAGATGATGTACAACCTTCACTCTTGTGATTGGATGTATGGATCAACTTTTCCTGTGGCTTTTGTTCTTCTCCCTTCTTGGTTTGCCTCTGCTCATCTAACACTCTTGAGCTGCAAATCCTGTCTTGATTCTGTGTTCATCTTCATCTATGTCCCCCTTTTGTTCTGATTATTCTTTGAACTATCTATGCTTCTCTAGAACTAACTACTTTCTCATTGTTAGGAAGAGCTTCATTGGTAGTCATAGAAAAAAAGTTTCATGTAAATATAATTCTGGATACCTTATGCTGCTCTGCAGGGATGTAGACATCACTGATGGTAGTTGCCAGAAAATTTAGAAGGGCATTTACTGGGTTGCCTGATCTGACAGGAACTCTGTTACATGAGAAAACACATTTGTTTGAGAACATTGAATGGGTTTATGTGTTTGTGCCAATACACATTGCTCTATTAACCCATCAGGTCTCTCTGTCTTTGCAGCGATTGATAGTAGAGTTCTATTACCCATGAACACCAATGTTCTGAGGGCCCTTGTATTTCTGAGACTAACTTCTAATTTGATTGTGCTTTTTGTGTAAATCAATCTCTCTGTGTCTCTCTCATGCAGATTGCTATTGTTTCATGCCTTATTGAATTCAACAGAGTTGATACTTGAAGCAGCAGAAGATGTGGTTGCTTATGGTATCTGTTGTCATCCATTATTGCCCAACCATGATGCCGACTATTTGTCCATGTTGCTTCTTGTGGCATGGTTAGATTTTCTAAGTTTGCAGGCAACGAGAGCATCAGACTTTTCTAGAGATTGTTTCCACCACTTGAATCACGTACCATTAGAAGTGCGTCTAATGACAGGGAGAATGGTTGTCATTCTCATAAGCTGCTTACACTCAGTTCCCAAAAGAGTGCTATTGAGTATCCAATGTGTACATGTGGCTGTTTTCAGTGAACTACCTGTCTGGCTGCTTTATTTTTGGGTATAATAACCCACTATTGCTACAGATCTCCTTGCTTTGGATATGAGATTGTTGCAGAGATTGGATATCCATGAGAAAGAAAAGATGGCAGGTTAAGTCCTTTTGCTGCAGTTCTAACTCAAACTCAGTGATACAAGCAGTTATTCCTCAGTAGACACCACAGTCCATGGCAGGGTCTATTCTGAATGAATCTAGAAATGTAATGAATTTCAGAGAACTTCCTCATTTCACTGTAAGCATCAACTAGAACTCAATAAGTCACCTCGCTTGGCCTGCAGCCACTCTTCTTGATAGGTTTGATTCCGTTCCTAACTTCTGCGAACTTCCCAGCACTTGCATAGCAGCTGATGGAGGTGTTGTATGGGAAGATGTCAGGTTGAAAGCCACAGCAATCGTCTCATGTAAGATCCTAGCAGCTTCATCATCCATCAGCCCATGCTTTTGAAATGCAAAGATGAGTGGTGTTGTATGACACATGGTCTGGCATCTTTCCAACTGCTTGCATCTCCCTTCTGTCCTTCAATGCATCCCTTCTTCCCCATACATGCTCATCATGCAGTTATAGGTGACAATATCTTGAGCCAAACCTGTCACCTTCATCAGCTCTAGTAACTCTGTGGCCTAGTCCACTCTTCCATACAGGGCAACCATAGCATTGAATGCGTTCATGTCTGGCAAGTGCCCATGCTGTTGCACTTTCTGAAATGTGAGCTCTGCTTCCTCAAGCAAACTGCACTTGCCCTAAATGAGAACAAGAGTCTTGAGAAGAATTTTACTTAAGGAGAACTGTTCTGCAGACAAATTCTCAATTGTCTTTCCTAAGTCTTGGCACTTACCCACCATGTGAATTTTAAGTATGCAACAAGGAAGCATAACCAATATCATTGGGCTTGTTTGTAGTTGGCTTTCTTCAGCTCTTCTAACACCAACTCCGCTTGCTCCCACCACCCTTTCTCTTACAAGGGTAGCCAACAATGTGTTGAAAGTAGTCATGTCAGGTGTGGATCCAGCCCATAACATGCCATTGTAATATCCCCAAAGCCTGCTCTCCAGAACCACATCTCCCATAGGCATCATCAATCGGTGTGTTAAATGTGGCCTTCTCTGGCTTACACCCTTCCTTCTTCATATCACAGAACACCTGACAACCAGCAAAACATTAGAAGGCATCAATGCCTGACCTAGGAAATGGCAATTCACACTTGCACAATGCATTCAAAAGGGTCACAAAACATCTTCATACATGCCATTCTTGCCAAAGATGACTCCCAACAGAGTGTTCCATGTCACAATGTCTGGGGCACATCCGCATGCCTGCAATCACATCATAACATATTCAAGGACTTAGCCATAAAGGAGCTCTGAGACATGAAACATTGCTGAAGAAGCTACTCCTCCTCTGTATGTTAGTGTATGCATGAAATTGAACCTCTTAATATTGGTCATGCAGACTGCCTAGCATGGTAGAAAAGTTCATTTATGGCACTTTGGATGCTTCCTCATGCCAACCTGCCTTTCCATAAACATCCACAAGTGCATTATTTGTAACCTAGTCTGGCAAACACTTTGCTGCCTTCATTTGTGCAAAGATTTTCTAGCTTCACATAGTTGTCACAAAACCTCAAGGAGCATGTGAAGGTCGTGCACAAAGATCTTCTTCTCTTCTTTTGTTTTGTTTTGAGCTCTCATTTTTTTGCTTGAGATGGTAGGCAACACAAGTGCAAGGAGAACACTCTATAGAAAAGGTTGAGAAGTGTGCAAGAACAATTGAAGTTTAGAGAGGAGTTTGTAAAAGGAGCAAAGGAAAAAAAAAGTGTGCAAACGAATGCCTTCAAAAGAAACTTGTTAGCAAGTCAATTTGTAAAAACCTTTGTTGCAACTCGTTTTTTCAAGTGAGGTCTTTCCCTAGTTAAATGTTATGGTTTTAATAGCCTACAAAACTCAAGAGGAGGATGTCTTTTATGATTGTCTCAACCCAAATATCACCTTTTTGGCAAGTTAGGGTTGAGTTTAATGCACATTTGACACATCCTTTATGCCCTTGGGAGGGTTATGTAGGTGTTTTATTGATGCACATTTTCCCTTGTGAGCTCTCATCCTCATTTGGCAACTTTGTAAAGACTAACTTCAATTTTATATACATGCAATTGATTTTGAAAAGTTAGGGTCAGGTCTAGTACACATTTGGCACATCTTTTGTGACCTTGGGAAGTTCTATAAATATTTTATTGATGCACATTCGCCCTTGTGAGGTATGATCTTCGTGCTCAAACCCTAAACCTTAAATCTTGCATTCTAAAGTTTATGTCCAGACCTAAAAATTTTAAAATTTAAACTTTAAACCTTAAATTTTTAATTTAAACCCTAAACCCTAAATATAAACTTTAAAACTTAAATACAAACCCTAAAACCTTCAATTTCATATTTTAAACCTTAAAGCCAAACCTTAAAACTCACAACCCGTAGATTGTAGCCCATAGTCCCTAGTCACTAGCCTCCAGCCCATAGCCCTTATAACAGGTGGGTAATTCATGGATAAAAAATTTGTTGGAATCAATTTTGGGATTTCATGTTGGGTTTTCCTTTTTAGTCCCTTTTTGAAGACTTTGTTAATGAGAAACAAGATGACTTGATGAGCCAAACCAAAGTCCAAAATGAAGCCCAATAGGGCACCAATTTAAGGAAGACTCTACTATGTTATGAATGTTTGGGTTTGGATCTCAATTGTCATGTAATCTACAAAATTTGATTTTTACAAAAATTCAATTTTTTTTCATATTAACATATTATATCATTTTTAATTCATCAAATGAAAGTTTGTAAATGAGGTATATCCCAAAACAATTTTGAATAAAATCAAAATTTAAACAAAGTCCATTCCAAAATATTGATAATTTTTTAAATTTAAATAATTTATTGCTTGAACATTTTAGATTGCCTCATTTATTGTATGTTTTATACATTTTTTTAATTCTTTAATGAAAATAATTAAATTAAATTTACACAATTATTAAATAAATGAGATGCATTACAATAAAATAGATCTTTGAAATAAATGGAATATAAATTATTGGCATGCCTTTTATTTACTTTTGGAACTTTGAATACAAGATTTTTAGTGTTTTATCCTAAATTATAAGATAATGGGTATTTTATGTGGGTGCATTTGAAGATTGTTTATTTTTATCCATAAGGTTCAAACTACTTCTAGCATAAAGTGTAGGGTAATACCCAAGGAACACAATGTTCCCTAAATGAACACCCATCACTTTGTAAAATCATTTTTTTCATTTTTTCCCATTATCCCCAATAAAAACCCATTGGGTATCATGAGAAAACAAAGAAAAAAAATGAGACATTTCATTTTGCAAAATGTTCCATTGTTTGAAAACATTTTTTTCTTGATAACATGCCCCATTAAATACATTGAACATGTTTTGTTGGTGTTTTACAATGTTTTCGTAGCACAAGTATGAAAGATAATGGAAATGTTGTCATATTTTGATTGTGGGTCTTGCAAACTATTGAAATTAAGGTTTGAAAGTTGTCTAATTAGATGCAATGTGTAATGGAAGGCACTAAAGAGCCTTTTCCAAATACAAAGGCCATAGTTGCCTGCATGCCCCTTAAATATCAAGAGTGCCTTTTTTTCAAAACTTTATTATAGGGCATGAAGCTTTTATTACTAACAATAATCTTTTGTAGCAAATTGTATTGAAAAGTTTATATCAATACCTTGTGACAAATTTATAAAGGTCGCCATCATATGTGAAACCTTAATTAAACTTGTTGGTTTCTTATGTTTCCTTGTGCATGATGTGTGAACCATTATTCCCATTGGGATTTTGGAACAATTGGAGCTCGTGTTTTTTTTAAAAAAGTTTAAAGTGTGTTGTAAACAACTTTTGAAACAAAGTTATTAAAATTTTAATATCTCAGGGTTCAATTGAAGCTTATAATAATAATTGACACTTGATTTGTTGGCACCCTACATATTCATTGCATTTTGAACTTGAATAAATTATGGCTACATAGGTAAACCAACTTCATGATATTTTTTCAAAGACATAATTGGCTTTAGTATATTGATGTGATATGCATAAAATCTTATGTTCCAATTTGTCATGTAATTATAAATTATAAATCTTCCATTAACTATTTTTAATTCTTTTTTAGTCACACAAATCATGATCACCTAAAACATGTGTCTACAAACAAGACCAACATGTTTCCAATGCCTTGTTGAAAGTGAACTAACACATTGATATTTTCACAACCTTATTGAGTGAGGCTTGTTAGTGCCTACATTTTAACTTGAGAAAGGTTAAATTATATTCAAAGATTTTGATTTAATCTTATGACATGGGGCAACTTTATGTTAAGATAGGTCATGTTTATTTATTTGTTATTTGTTTGATGTGATCATATGGTTCAAATTTGTCCTCTAATTTTTATTTTTATTTTTGTTGTGTGGAGGAAAACAAAGAAATTGTGCCACCCAATAACTCAATAACTTGACACATTATTGTAATTGTTATCAATTTAATAAATGAATTAGTACTAATAATATTATTATTAAATTTAAATTATTTAAATAATTTTAAATTTTACTTACCCATTTGTTATTAAATTGTCTAAAATGTTTGATTGAAAATTGCCCAACATTAAATTTAACCATGGTACCAATGCAAATGTTAATTTACCCAAAGTATTTGCAATTATAACCTCAAGCTTACACTTAAAACTAAAACAAAAAAATGGAGAAATCACTAGTACAAAAATGGGGTGTAGTTAATTGGCTTAAATCATTATAGGTCTTTAAAATTGAAATAGGTTCACTACATCTTAGTGATTTCACTTTGATTAAAGTTATTTCATTATATGATCACTATGTAAATATCATGTTTCAGTATTAGTTGACATAATTCAGTACTATAATTTGATATGGTGAAAAATATATTTTTATGTTGTTATTTTAAATACCATAAGTTATTTTAGCCTATACCTTATGTTATTTTAGGTTACCTTAGTTCTCTTAATTTATACCCTAAGTTATTATGAATTATTATAAAATTTTATTTTTATTATTTAAAAATTTATATTATTATAAGATATAATAAATTTAAATAATCAATAATAGCCTTATTAAAATACTTTAAAATAGCTTGCAATAAAATGACTTTAAATAACCAAGAATAATCTACAATATAATAGCCAATAATAACCTACAATAAAATAACTAATAATACTTTACGATAAAATAATCAACAATACCAAGATTAACCTATGATAAATAGTTCAAAATAACCAATAATAATTATGATAGAATAACCAAAGATAACATACGATAAATAACCTAGATTAGCCAACAATAACCTATAATAAAATATCCAAAAATAACATATGATAAATAATTTAAAATAACCAACAAAAGCCTATGATAAAATAACCAAAAATAGTTTAAAATAAAATACATTAGAATAACCAACGATAGCTTATGATAGAATAACCCAATAATAATTAAAATAAAATAGCCAAAAATAGCCTATGATAAAATAACCAATAATGGCTTATGATTAAATTGCTTAAAATAACCAAAAATAGCCTATGATAAAATATCCAAAAATAACATAGGATAAAATAAGCTAAAATAATCAATAATAGCCTATGATAGAATAACCCACAATAATATAGGGTAAAACACCTTTACGTTAACAATAACCATTAATATATCATGGTAAAATGGCCTAAAATAATTAAGAATAATTTGCAATAAAATAACCAACAATAACCTATGAAAGAATAACCAAAAGTAACCTATGGTAAAATAACCTACAATAATTCAAAATAACCTATGATAAAATAGCCAACAATAATCAATGGTAAAATAACTTAAAATAACCAATAATAGTTTATGATAAAATAACCAATAGTAAAATAACCTAAAATAACCAACAATAACATACAATATAATAACCAACAATAACTATGATAAAAAAACCATCAATAACCTATGGTAATGTAATTTTAAAAAGCCAATAGTAATTTAAAATAAAATAGCCACCAATAACATATGGTAATATAGCCTGAAATATCCAATAATAACTTACAATATAATAGTCACCAATAACATGTGGTAATATAACCTATAATAGCTAACAATGGTGTATGATATAATAGCATGAAATAAACAAGCATTGCCAAAAAATAGCCTATGGTAAAATAACGTAGAATAGCTAATAATGGCTTATGATATAATACTTTAAAATAGCCTATTGTAAAATAACTAGAATTTGTTTAAGGTAAAAAAAATTGTGTATAATCATATGTGATAACAAAAAATACCATTTATTTAAATAATGGTTCGACTTGTTCCTTAAACATGGAGGTGAAAGTTTGAAACCGTCACATTTCCACCCTAGGTTGGTGTGTCCAAGTGAGCTAAGTTTTTAACTAAGGCTAGATAGTCTAATGATGGTTATTAGGTGCTTAACCTAGGTTCATAATTAACTATTAGTGAATTTACTATTAATGATTTAATTATCAGTGAATTCATTATTAATGATATTAGCAAATTTATTATTGATGATTTAATTATTAATGAATTTGATTACCTATTGATAAATTCAATTAGTTATTACTAAATTCACTAGTATGTAACAATTGATCCTTATTTATTAAAGGGTTGATCACTTTCACCATGGTAAAATTGTCCAAGTTTACTCAAAATTCAATGAAACACATAAAGAACTTGGATGCATATTGGTGTAGTAATGGGCTAGAAATAAGTTAAAACAAAAAAAGGTTCCCAAACACATTCTACTTTTGAAAAGGATATGTGTTAACGTGCAAAAAGAAGTTTCCAATACTCCAAGTGCATTTTCATATTTGGGAATCTTGAGTCTTGACATGTCTTACAACTTTGGAACAAGATTTGAAGGTTAAAATCTTCTTATTGGTGGATAAAGGAAGCATACATATGATGTTGTCAAGTTACAACATTGGTTATCAAAATCTTTTAAAATCATTGACACAAGTCCAATTTAATTTGGTTTGAAATAACCATGTGCATCATTCAACTTGAAACTTGCCATTTATAGAAATTTTCTTTCATGAGCTATGGACAATACATAACTTCAAGCCATTTCTTATGATAAAAACTTTGAAAATGATGACAAACAACCAAAATTATATAAATTTCTTACATTCCACATCTATCACTAAAGGTTTATACTTCATTAAACATGAACATGATGCCTCCATCAACAATATACAACTGAATAAAAGTGATCACCCCAAATATTTGATTAAAAGGGTGGTGAACAACTTATGTTGCATTTGTTGCAACTTTCACATTCAAATTCCTAACTATTTCACAAATGTAACCTTTACCATGCATAAGCCAAATGAAACCTATCACTTCAAGAAATCCCATTTTTTTCCTTAGAAAAATTAGTCAAAAAGACCCCCCATGTGGTCTTTTTGCCCCCTTGTTTCACTTGACCAAAGTGCCATTTTCAACAAGTAAATTTGGACACATTCCCTTTGATTAGGTCTTTTTGGTTAGTTATTTTGATAGGTTTTTACTATTGGGGTTTTTTTATTTGGTTTTTTGCTAGATTTTTGAATTAATCAAATGAGATAACAATATATGCACAAAATGTTTTTTAATCTATATTTTTAATAATTTAAAAAATAATGAACAAATAATATTTATTTACTTACATACTTTATTTACTTTAATAAATTACCTACCTACCTTAACCTATTTAAATTAATAGGCTAACTTAGAGGCTTAGAGTAGTTGATTTTGTTGAGTATGTTAATTATACACATTCAAATAGTTGAAAATGTGAGGATTTGAACCTTTCACCGCCACACTAAAACACTATGAGAAAAAAAAAAGTTTTGCAATTAACCTTGCAATTCAATTTTTGAGTTGCACCAGATATTTACAATTCATTATATTTATACATTATGAATGCTAACATACAAGTTGCATGAGTTGCAGAATTGCAACTGACCTTATATACACTACTAAAAAAGTGGGGTGCGGTTCACTAACCTAAATCATTATGGGACCTTAAAAGTGAAATAAGTTCATTACATTTTACTAATTTCACCTTGGTTAAAGTTATTTCAATATAATATCATTATGTAAACATCATGTTTCATTACTAGTGAACATAATTCACTATTATACTTTATTATAGTAAATAGGTTTTTTTATTTTAAAAAAATATTTTATATATGCTACTTTATGATATATATTCTATATTATTTTAAATTACTTTAATTATTATAAATTATTATAGGCTATTATAAATTATTGTACCCTAAAATATTATACGTTATTTTATTTTAAGGTATCTTAACTAACTTATTATAAATTAAATTATTCAACTAACCTTAAGCTATACCTTAAGTTATTTTAAGTTATACTTTAAGTTACTCAAAATCATTTTACTTTATGTTATTATAAATTATTTTATCATAAGTATAATAATTTAAAATAATTTAAAATAAAATATAATGACCCAAGGTAAAATAACTTAAAATAGAAAATATTAACCTATGAAAAATAATTTAAAATATCTTATAATATAATAACTACCAATATCCAACAATAGAATAAGCATTAATAGCCACTAATATAATAACCATTAATAAAATAGCCACCAATAGCCATTAATATAATAACCATTAATAATTACCAATATCCACTAACAAAATATCCACCAATATCCACTAATAAAAGATCCATCAATAACCATTGAAATATTAACCATTAATAATCACCAATATCCACCAATAGAATGGCCACCAATAGACACTAATATAATAGCCATTAATAAACAACAATATTCACCAATAGAATATCCATCAATAACCATTAATAGAATAAACACCAATAGGCATTAATAGAGTAACCACTAATAGGCATTAATAGAATAAACACCAATAGGCATTAATAGAGTAACCACCAATAGTCATTAATAGAATAACCACCAATAGACATTAATAGAATAACCACCAATAGGCATAAATATAATAACCATTAATAACCATTAATAGAATAACCACCAATAGTCATTAATAGAAGAACCACCAATAGTCATTAATAAAAGAACCACCAATAGTCATTAATATAATAACCACTAATAGGCATTAATAAAATAACCACCAATAGACATTAATAGAACTAGTGTGAACCCGGTGCATAATGCACATGTGCCCCCCCCCCCCCCCCCCCCCCCACCTCCCTCCCACCCCCCAAACCCCCCCCCCCCCCCCACC
>Ga0116231_10000643_pt1 | contig 63587 bp, 35 predicted proteins | sample S1TSphgellanicum_2_FD_89695 | JGI IMG/M metagenome (GOLD analysis project Ga0116231, IMG submission 89695) | Host-associated microbial communities from peat moss isolated from Minnesota, USA - S1T2_Fd - Sphagnum magellanicum MG | ecosystem: Host-associated > Plants > Peat moss > Unclassified... | reverse complement strand
TATACCATAATTATGAAATACATTTATAGTGGAATTTACATTATATTATTCAACAAATGTTATATCATATACAATTAGAATATGTTTCATGATGTTTTGATTAATTAAAAGTATTAAAATTTTTTCGTTGATAAAAACTTGACAATAAAAAAAAACATGCATCCATAATTTTGATGGAAGTTCTATTTATTGAAAACATGTAAATTCAATTTTTTCATCCATCATTCATCCATAATGAAGATGAATGTATGCATTCATCCCTATGCTTGTTTCTAAGTTTACTTGGACAACTTCATCTTGTGGCTAAATTCTTGCGTTTCACTTGCATGTGCAAAGGGGAAAATGCATCTTACCATCCCAAGTTCCAACTTTAGGCTCCAAGCTTAGGTTCTAGGCTCATGTAATAGCTTTGCTTCATAGCACAAGTGGTGGAAAAAAATTCACAACTATTACATCATTGGTTGGACAAAAACACACTTAGATAATTAGACTTCATAGTCCTTAAAATCAAATATTAGATAGCAATAACCAAAATGGAGATATAAAAATTCACCCCAATTTGAGTCTCTTGACTCTTGTAATGAGTTTTGTAACCATATGCAAAGTTTGTTCCCATTATGATTACACAATGGACATTACCAACCTTTAGGCTTTTGATTAAAGTTGTTCATCCATTCATTAAAACTATATATAAGATTTACAACCTTTATTTTCATACTTTGTTTCTCTCTCTTGTTCCATAAGATATTTTGTATGTTGATATTTGGCAAGATGTACTTTGTAGGTAGACCAAGAATCACTTTTATCTATTAGGTGCTTCCAAGCCTTATCCAATAAACACAAAGTTTAAAATAGTGCAATTTGATCTTGCCATGGAAAGATTTTCAAAATAGAAGGCCAAATGTTTTCCAACAACAAATCATTTGAAAATTGTCCCATTGCAACTTCATCACCTTAATAACATTTGGAAGCATTTTCAGCAAACACGTTTGTTTCTAACCTTTGAAGTTGCAAGTTCATAAAAAAATTTGCACATGTGATGGGTGGTAGGTTTGAGTGTAAGTCTCCATAGGCACACATAGGAAAATTAATTGTTAGATCAAAATTTCTAACAAAATGGAAATTGTAGGAACCCATGGCCAATGGGGAATACTTTTTGGGTTTTGTTAGTTCTGATTTAATAACTACCCTACGATGGCCTTAATGAACACCATCTTCAAATATTGAAAATCAATGGTCCCTATTACTTGTGGCCCTACTTGTTTACTTCCCTTTCTATTTGAACAAAGTAATGTACTTGTGGGCTTCAATTTTTAGGTACAATTCAATTTTTTTTTCCAAAAACAAGTTATGGCAATTCCTTAATTATGGTTTAATGGTTTTAAAACATAGTCATTTTCCCAGTTTGGACTTCAATAAGTAGGTTGAAAGTAGATTTGAATGAAAATCTTGATTTTGGGGTTCAAATCTACTTTCATCCCATTTGGCATCAACATTGCTACAAGTTGATAATATACAATGGTGCACCATATGCATATGTAGGCCTCCATAATTTTTATTTTGGTGTTCTATGCTATATGGACCTACTTGTACTCAATTTTTTAAAACTAGAAAAAACCATGTGTCTCATCAAGTAGAATGAAAGTATAATGAATTTTTGGTTTCATTTCCATTTTTTTTCATAAAATACAAATCATGTAAGCCCCCTTAACATGCATGCACTTGCATCTATGAATTTTTTTCATTAACACCAACTTTAACATTGATTTCATGAGACACTTCAAAACTATAGTGAAGTGGACTACTTTTTTTGTCTACTTGACCATGCTTGCACCCCATAACCTAAAGAGGTGCTATAGACATAACATTTATGCAACCTATAGTACCCTATTTTTAAGCCTTATAATGAACTTCTTAATTATTTTAAATACAAAAATGATTATAATCCAATTGTTCATGTATGAGTATTCTAAGCTATTATCAAAGCTAATGGTGAAATTATAGATGAAAAAATAACAAATTTGTTCAAATTTACATTGAGAAACATGAATGCATTAGACTAATGTAATAATTGTATGAAAGATCGTCCAAATTGTAGATTTGTGGATCTAAAACAAGCTTTTATAAACATTATTAGATATTACAAAATAGTGAACAAGTGTATCTACAACTCAAGAATCAGATGCAAAAGTCAATAAAACAAGTGTAGGTGTATTATGAAAGATTATTGAAACTAGCAAATAGTCTACAAATTCCTACAACTAACATTTTTTATATGACATTGTTTAAATTTGGACTACATTTTGATCTATGTATTATTATAGCAAGGATGAAAAAAGACACTCTACAATAGGACAAGGAATTTGTAGTTATATGTGAGAAGGTTATTTATGTACCTAAAACAAAAATTTCATTAAATCTATAACATAGACAACAAGAGTAGGGATTATGGTTGTGAGGAACCAAATCATTGTAAAGTTGAGTATGTACTTCACAAATTGTCATTGTACAAACCATAACATGGAGATGTGCGAAAGCAAAACAAAGGAGGAACCCATTGTAGATGTTGTTGAAATTAATGCACAGCTTGGTAAACTTGTATGACCATTAAATTATCCTTGTCATATATGTGGGATAGAGGGTCACAAATTGACAAATTGTTCAAAGTTTGGTAAAATGTAGACTATGTTTAAAGACAAAGGTGGAAAAATTACAGAAAACAAACCTATAGTTGAGGTAAAAATTATGAGTGTTTTAGTTAACATGGTTGATGTTAATGTGACCACTTGAAATAAGGCCATTAAATAACGGGTGTTCAAAATTGAGAACCAAAGAAAAAAAACTATAATGGATTAGGAAGCAAAGGAGAAGTTGAAGAAGTCTATGGTGAAAACCATACAACAAATGCTAATAGCCAATCCACCATTCGACATACCTTTTATTTTAACATGAAAAATGGATTACCAATTGGATAGGGATACTAAGTCTAATTGAACTTACAAAACCAACCAAATGACATGAAATATTATCAAGGCAAGCTATCGCATGAGCCTAGAGCCTAAACTTGGAGCCTGAAGTTGGAACTTGGGATAGTAAGATGCATTTTCCCCTTTGCACATGCAAGTAAAACACAATCATTTAGCCACAAGATGAATGTTGTACAAGTAATCTTAGAAACAAGCATAGGGATGAATGTAAACATTCATTTTCATCATGGATGAATGATGGATGAGTGAATTTTTCATTCATCTAATGTATGGATGAGAAAATTGAATTTACATGTATTCAATAAATAGAACTTCCATCAAAATTATGGATGCACATTTTATTTTATCATCAAGTTTTTATCAATGAAAAAATTCAAATACTTTTAATTGATTAAAGCTTTATGAAACATATTCTAATTGTATATGATATAACATTTGTTGAATGATATAATGTAAATTCCATTATAAATGTATTTCATAATTATGGTCTAATATGACATTATTTTCAATATGTTTTCAACTATATTACTATATTATGCTAACATCCACTTCATGGTCATCGTTTCCTTTTCAAAAAGTTAAAAAATAATAATTTAAGAATATATATATATATATATAAGCAAACTAACCCAGTGTCACTGACAACAATGGAGTTTTTTCTCCCCCCTCTTTTGAAGGGTGTCACAACTTCCTTTAAACCTACTTATAATTATTATTAACGACAATGGGGTGATTATTTTTTTCTTTTGTTTTTAAAAGATGTGTTAGCGAGATTTTTCTCAACGCCCATTAATTTCCTACTTCCCAACTTTTTCAATTATAAAATTTGAAACAACAATAGGTACATTTGAAATCTAAAAATCTATGTACAATCTTACAAGATGCACTAGTTTTATTACAATTTCAAAAAAAAAAAATTGGCTAAGAAGATTCACTTCATTTTTCCAAATGAAAGAAAAAAAATGATCTCAAAGTTTGAAAGTATGAAAAGTTGATGCAAATCTCCTTTCCTAAATTTTGAATAGGTACAAACTATTCAATGTTAACAAATATTCCAATTTGTAGTGAAAATACAAAATCTTATTAATAAATCAAAGTTTGTTTTGAAATTTAAAAAGTAAATATGGAAAGTAGAGATCTGATGTTTTTCATGTTCTACCATCCCTCTTTTATACTCTAAATTTGAACCTTGAAATCCTTTGTGCAAATTACCTAAACAATAACTAGTTGATAAAACTCCTTGTTCCAATCAATTAATAGAAACTAGCTAGTAAAATTGTAAGGAACAATCATAATTGTTGATAAAACTCCTTGTTCTAATCAATTAATATAAACTAGCTAGTAAAATTGTAAGAGACAATCATAATTGCTGATAAAACTCCTTGTTCTAATCAATTAATAGAAACTAGTTAGTAAAATTGTAAGAAACAATCATAATTGTTGATAAAACTCCTTGTTCTAATCAACTAATAGAAACTAGCTAGTAAAATTGTTATAAACAATCAAAATTTTCAAAATCTACTAATTGTTTGCTAACTACCTATTTTGTCAACTATTTGTTTTGTAGACTATCAATTCAACATGTGTCATTGGTTAAGTTACTATCAGTTACACTATCAATATCGGTTCATCAAATACCGGTTAGAATACTTGTTCATAGAAAAATTTGGTTAACATGATGTCACAATTTTCTTCAAATTTAACTAATGTTGTTGATGATAATGGGTTTTGGATGCCTTAGTTATTCTTAAACTAGCTAATGTCATTGATGATAATGAATTTTTGAAATAAAATAATATTCAGATTTACGTGCATTATATTTCCTCAAACAACTTAATATTGTACACATGACAGTGGGGTTTTTTTGAAATAATTATTTATTTTCAAGGTGCCCTAGTCTTTCACAAACTATATATAAAATGTCATTAACAACAATGAGGTTTTTTTTTAACACCCATCCCATGTTGACATTTTCTTAAATTTTGTACATTGTTAGTGAAAATGATTAAAAATATAATATAATATTTATTTTAGTCCCATCGTCATTTTTTCCCCTAATATCACAATTTCATTATCCATCATTATTTAATGGTATTTAGGTTTACAATATCAATACTTGGACAACAAATTGGGATGCATATAAATCAATTTGAATTTATTTTTCTTTTAATCATGGATGAATTTCATCCAATAAATTATTATTTAATCCAAATCATAAATGAAATTCATCCATGCAAAAAATCATTCATCCATGGACACATTCATCCATGTAGGTGGATTAAAATCACATTAAGTTCTAAATTCAAGCTTAAGGCTCCAAGCTCAAGCTCCAAGTTCAGGCTCCAAGTTCATGCACAAACAATTTTCAAATATTATCTACCTTTTTCAATAAACTCATATTTGTAGAGGAAATCTTTCAGGATATTAATAAACATATGTTGGAAACTAGTTATACATTGAACCTTGGACAATTATTCAAAATTGCACCAAACCTGAAGAAGTATCTATGGTAGAAATTGAAATCAAATAGACAATAGATCAATACCAAACCCATTATTGATAAGTTGACTACATTTGTAATACTTGATATTTGCATAATAATAATTGTTATAGACAATCACATGGTTGTTATCCAAGTCTAAATAAGGAAAACACTATTGATGATATGTACTCTTGGATGGTGGGTTAGGGGAAAATATCGTCACTCAATAACTGAAAACTAGATTAGGGTTGTTTAAACCTAAACTTGCACCTTATAATTATGGATGGCAAATCAAACCCCCACAAAACTAATAGGATTGATCAAAGATTTGAAGACATATGTGCATGGTGTACCATATATAGCCACATTCATAATCTTATAGAACATTGTTGTAGATTATAATTATTCGATGTTGTTGGGTAGACCATGGCTCATGGATGCCAAAATAGCACATGACTAGGGAAATAACATGATTAAAATATAGGGAAACGATATTGTTAAAACCATATTAATGACAAAACATTTGGGCACTAATTTGAAAAGACCAAAAGTTTTACTATGTTTTGATTATCAAAATGACATCACAAATGAAGAATATTTGATGTTTACAAGTGAACCTGAGTTGTTTTCTATTGGTACAATTAGTTTAATTTTAGAACCAATAAATTTAGTTGTAAGTCAACACAATTTAGATTGAAAATTACAAAATCTTCATATTTTGGTGTAATTTTAGACACCCAAATAAACCACAAAGTTGTTCCATAGATAGTAATCAACAAAGAACTTGAAGTAGCTCTTGAAGATGAGGTGTATCCTAAAACTTATTATTGTATTGAACTTGATACCTTGATACCATTAGTTCATCAAGTGCAATATTGATTGAATCTTAATTATGTTGTTATTTATTATTTGACAAACTTTTGGTTGTAGGATTTATTCAACTTGTGGAATTCAGCTAAATGCTATCAATGTCATCATACAAGATGAAATATTAAGCAATGTTGGAAGCCCACCCAAAGAGTTTAAAACACATGAACACAATTGGATTATTTAAACAATGTCAAAATTGTGGTCCATTAAAAGGGGATTTGGTGCACTCAATGTTGCCCATCGTGTCAAGGTGATATTTCATTTTAGGTTATTGATGTTTGTTTCATTTTTATTCTATTGAATTGGGAAAATCTAGGGATTATAATGTGATTGGGTCATCCTTCAATAACAATAATATTTTGCAAATTAACATTCATCATAAACATGTTTTCACTTAGGATAGTTCACAATTAGATGTGTCCTCTACAAAGGTTGTGTTTTCAAATTTAGACATGAATGGTTTGGGCAATTAGTTAAATGAATTATGTGAAGAACTAGTGCGAGTTGTTTCATTACATCAACATGCAACTTAGTCACCCATTATTGGTGCTTTGACCAACACCAATTCACAAGCATTTGGGTTTTCAATGCAAAAATTTGGTCATAGATCTTTTCAATTAAGCCTTTACATTTGTTTTTATCATAGGTTTAGGGTTCAAGGTTTATAGTTCCTTGATGTTTGTATACTTGATCTTGATTAATCCAAACATTTAATTCAAATTGTAATCTAGTGCACATCTCCATGTATGTGAAAATTTTAAAAGTGGTAATAATGGGTCTTCTACTTTAGAATTACAATAGACACACATGTTATTTGATGACAATGTTTTATGCATTTCAATTTTAATGTAGGACTTCTTAGGAGTAGATACTTCAATGAAACATAAAGGGGAAGCTAAAACAATAGATCCATATGGTGTGACACAAAAGAATCATATTTGGATATTGGAGTTTACATTAGTAATTTAAAATTGATTACCTTCCAACAAAGTTTGATATCAAAGTTTCATTATTTTTTATTAGTGGTTGCAGTAAAGGTCCTCTCATCTTTTGATTGATCAAATTTCTCTATTTTATAACATTACCAACATTTTCTAATCCTTATGATTTGTGTAGTTTTTCCACATGTGTTGCATTGTGTCTTGTCCTTAATTCTTTTTTCCTTTGGGTGAATTAAAAGCCTTTTGAATTTCTTTGAAACATGTGGAGCAAAAATATTTAAACCATGAACAATATTAGTTCGCATCATGACATTGGTTTCAGGTGACATTTTTTTCATTGTGGGCATTTCTTAAACCTTAGCTGCAATGGTTGCCTAGTGGTGGTCATCATGATTATGATGGCTCATACACCACCATAGTTTAATAAATAAAGTAGACCTTTTCAAACCTATGAGAGAGGGGGAATGGATATCTCGTATGCATGGTGCTTGGAAACTTTTTCTTTTTAATCATGTTATTGTAAGGTAGAAGACTTGGTGGGTGATAATTTAAGGGTTCAAGGAGATTGTGTCCATGCTCTTGTCACTATGTTTGCACTTTTGTTTATGGTGTCCAAGGAGAAATTGAAGCCTTTCTCTTGGCACATCCAAAGCATCGTAAAAAATAGATCAAATTTTAAAAAGTTATTGCCCCCCAAAGTAGAGGGGGTAGAAAGTTGAAATGGAAAACAACTGAACAGTTGGAAGACTATAATCAGACTACCAAACGCCCGAACATTTCATTGCCTTTGGAGTTGAAAGACAATTTGTAAAGCTTAAGTTGATGCTTTCATATCACTTTAGATTGTTTGAATTGAATAAGAGTTGAGAAAGTCATGAACTTTGAAAAATAATTTGTAGACATTAAGTTGAAGCTCCCATATTGTTTTAGATTGTTCAAATTGACCATGATATGAGAAAGTTGTGAGTTTTGGAAGTAGGGTAGTTATGCTCATCACCAAACACAAACTAGTTATCAAAGATTTTTCACTATTTTTTTCATTCATTAACTAAATTGATGAATTTTTGTGTCATTGGACATGCAAACTAAAAGGAAACAAATGTTATTTGAGTGTCAAAAATAAATGAGCAAAGAAGAAAACACAGAAAAAGATGAATTATAATTTGCTTCAAAAAAATTGAAAAAATAGCTCTAGACCTCTCTCTAATTCCAACCCTATATCTCCTTCCATTTTAGTCCATCAAATAGCTTTAAACCCCTCTTTAGTTCCAACCCCATATCTCTTTCAATCTCCTTTGAATTTAGTCCGTCAAATAGCTTTAGACCCCTCTCAAGTTCCAACCCCATATCTCTTTCAATTTCAATTTGTTTTGAGTGATTTAAAACCTAATGAGTGCGCCAACTAAGGTTTTACAAAACTTCTTTGTTTTTTAAAGGAAATAATGTATTGATTAAAAAATTTAAGCTCAAATTCCTAATCTATTTTAATTCACCTCACCAAACATCCCATATCTTCCCCTTCCTTTATTGAAATGAGCATGTTTGTGAAGTTGGAAGCGTTAGTTAGTTAGGAGAGTACATGTTCTTTCCTTCTTGACTACCTTAGGAGGAGGAGGCTAAGACAAAAAAATAAAATGCATTTGTAATTTGAAAAACTTAATTTTCTTCTTCTTTTCTTTTGCTTTGCAGTTCAAAGATGTTCCATAAACATTGATTTCAAGTTAGCAATCCCATAAGGAAGATATGAATAAGTAGTGTTCATTATATGGTAGCGATCGGTGATAGGTGATTCTATACTGCATCAATTCGTTTTGCTGTATAGCCTTTTGCTGGGCTCCGACACACGTATCGCCATATCCAGCAGCTTACCGACTAGTGTTCACCAGCAGCCCTTCTTGCACCAGTCTCCGCCGGCAGATTTCGGAAACAGACAGCATACCTGGAGGAGTGGAACGGGATCGAGAATCGGTTTGGGAAACCTGAGGCAATGAAGAGGGTGTGGTTTCGGACCGTTGCGATCAGTTGTTGGGTCCGGAGTGTCCAGGGTCAGGCCGACTCTCTCACCACTCTCAACTCCAACGTGAGCTTTCTGGAGAGCGGGTTAACAACGCTTGCAGTTTTGTCAGCGGGGATCACCGTTCTAGCCAGGGCAGATTTGGCGTACGAGAGCATGCTCAGGGACTGGCAATACACAGTCATTGACACCGGTACTGCCCAGATTCTTGGACCGGATATATTAATTGTGTCAAATCTTGAGTCCATAGGGTTGTCGCTTTTCACCACAAGGCTTTACCAGGGTGCGGGTATGGAGTGTGCTGTTGTAAAATGGAAATTAGTGGACCCAGACAACATCAATTGTAGGTGCATCCTTGTCACCTGTCCGGACTCATGTCTTGAACTGCTACAAAATGAATGGGGGGATCAGGTGGTCCTGTGCATCGAGAATCCTAGCAAAGCTATTTTGTTAAGCTCCAATTGCTGGATTCAGGATGTGCACTGGAACTTCGCGAAACCGGCACGAGAGAGGTATGTGTTTGTCCTCACCAAACTGCATCAATCGCATGACCTAGGAGGTTGTGACCCTTTTTTGTTCGTCACCGTCTTGACATCCAAACTCAGAAACCTCTGTTCTGAGTGTTTGAAACTTCTCTTTCTTTACAGGATATCAGAATCTGAGAGAGTGGCTAGGGCCCAATTTATGCCTCTGCAAGTGGCCATGGGTGTGAACTCACTTTTGAATATTTTAGACAATGGTAGGCCAGACATTGGTGCCCTACTCATCCCATTGTATAACCAAGATGAACTGGTGAAGATGATAAGGGAGGAGTTCATTTGCCAAGATGAATCATCACGAAACAGAGCACCGCGGGTGATCGGAGCCATGCTAGACACAAGATTGGAGCGCAGGGGAATTACAGAGGAATCCTTGTGGCAAACGAGCCGATGGAGATGCTTCTTACTCCATCTCATCGAAATTGCTGTCATGGTTTCCTTGACTGTCGTTTTCACCATCGATCCTTTCACGAGTAGCCTTGCTGCCCGAAGAGTTGTATCCGGTTTCGTTGCATCGGAATCCGGAGGCGCTCCCTACGCTGGGCACTTTGTGGATCAATTGAGATTCTTCCAACCATTGGACCCGACGAGTCTCAAGTACACATACGTTGTTCGCTGCCCTCCAATTGCGGGGAGAGGATACCTCTTCGCCATCGCCTTGAATTTGCTTGTCTGGATTCTGTTGGTAGGCTTCTGGTTCGGTAGGGTGGGCGGGGGGATTCCTGCCGTTCTGTACCAATCCGGGCTGTACCGAAAGAAGCCTGGAATCTTGTTCTGGGCTCTGGGTGGGCTTATACAAGCACTGGCACTCACAGCTGAGACCCTGACATACTCCTCTGCATTGCTCTCGCCCAGAGCAAAGTTTTGGAGGGTTGTGGTGTACATGTTCCCACGAGTAGAAGCATGCACAACGTTGTTGGTTGTGGCAGGAAACATATTCCCACCTCTTTTGCAAGCAAGGAAGGAGGTGCAACTGTTGTGCAGTGTCAGCACATTGTGGCTGAGCGCGGTTATCACGTGGGTAGTCAGTGTGTATCGTTCCGGAAGACACATCCACAACTCTCTTCCTCCGGATACATTTGAGACGTGCTATTATGCAGCTGCATTCTTCAAATTGGCTGTCATTACGGCTGGGAGTGGCACTTGGCACTGATGGAGGTAATGCCATTTTCTCTACCTGGTTTGGCATCACAGTTTTGTTCACTGACCTAGAAAATTGAGTGAGTGCAAGTCATGCCCAACTTAGGGTATACTCCAAATATTGGCTTTCTTAAGGAGCAACTAGCTACCCCTAGAATGCTGGTTTAGCTTCAAAACTCTGCCTTTTGTTAGTAAAAAGGTAGGAGTTGGAATACTTTGATGGGTGCATGATCATTTTGCTGTTGATTGAACTTTTCATGTTGACCTAAGTAGTTTGCTTTGTGTACTTATCAGCTCCATTCTGCAGCCTGAACTTCAGCCTTGCCAATCACATTAGAAAAATTGAGTTCAACTTATTTACAGCTCTTCTAGACTGTGGAGCTGATGTGATAGTCTAACATGTGAGCAGGTTAGAATATAATCCTTTGATATGGTCTTCCATTGCCTGTACCCTAGGGTAAGTTATGGAACCCATGAGAGTGCCTTTTTGCAGCATGTTTCCTTGATCTTATTGCAATACTGATGAGGGCTCTGATGTTGCAGGATTGATCATTGCTCAAAGTGTAAATGCTGAAGCAGATTTAGGTACTCATTCAATTGGATGGGTTTGGTGTATTAGTCCAAATTCTAGTGCATCCTGAGAAGAATTCTAATGGGATTGTGCAGCTATGGCTTCTAAGAAGGAATCAGATACTATGACTATGGCATACAATGTGAAAAAACCTCACAAAAGAGCTCTGGTGTATATTATTCACTAACAATCATGTAGATATGCTTTGAGTACCAGGGTAGGGAGACTTCTAGTTTTTGTATAGGGGCCCATAAATATATACAGTACCGCAATAGAAGCTATTAAAAAGTCTCATTCTGCATTAAAAACCAATTGTTAGTGTTCTCACAGAAGCAATCTACAGTAGACTAAACCTTAGCATCAGCAAGGAAAACAAGATGATGCTCTACCAAAATCAGATTGGCTTGAATTTTGATTCTATATGCCTATCAAGCTCAGTGTGACTCATAGCAGTGTTTTAGGTTTGATAGAACTGTGTCAATGTGTGCCTTCATCCCTTCTCAAGGGTCCATGCTCTGCTAGCTTGATCAAATTGGCTCCCTTCTCAAACCCTTCTTGAGCTGCTCCCTATGTTATTGTGTTCCCAAATATCCATGACTCGTGGGAAACCAAAACAGTATTTGGACTCCCACGAGCATGATTAGAGAGTGACATGGGTCAGCAATGGGAACATGGAAAGCACCATCAACAAGTTTCATAATGATAAAAGGAAGACCAAGTTATTGATGGAGGAATTTGATAAACAAGAAGCTTCAAAGATGTGCGAAGAATTCATGTGAAGATAATAATGGGGAGCTGATAAACCAAGAAAAGGAAAGTTTGCTCATTGGGTGAAGGAAATAATCCCTACAGAAGCCTTGTGAATGAGAGTGGTTGTTGTGGTGTTTTGTAATGGTAATTTAAGCATATTTACAGATTCAATGTCTAAAACTGACAGGAGGTTTGATGGGAATAGATGCAAATCAGAGGTGGTCTAAGTGAAGCAGATATAGGGTCCAAAAGGTGCAGTCATCCACTCTGACAATTCAAAGAATTTGAGGGTTTTTGGGAATCATGTTCAGGGGCAGGTTATCTATGAGCAGGGATGTCTACTTTTGGGTAAACTATTATATAAACATGACTGTCCCCAGTTTCCTGTGCATTTCTGGAAGCAGAGGCAAAACTCAGTCATGACATTCAGCAGTGCACTTGAGCCTCAGAGAATCTTACAGTTTCATAGCATCCTCATTCACACTGTGACAAGCTTGTAGGGTTTAAACTTCATTTCCATTTCCCTTTTAGCTCATCCTTGTACAAGGAAAATCTAAGCCTAAGTACACAAAGACGTAAACAGTCAGCTAGGCAGTACAATTCTCCCAGCAGTGGAATGCCTTACCCTAGTCCCAAAGCTGCTTTAAAAGGGATTTCAATTGACCTTGTAAGCCAGCCCCAAGCATTCAAAGAAGTAGTGAAACAAATTGGCCTATCTCTCTTCATAAACAACGCTGGTCCCACAAAAGCCCAAAACAAACCCGCATGATAATGACATGAACTCACAGGGAAGTCATCTTAGGACATTACATGCTTAATTTGAAATTCATCCCTCCTCTTATGTTCCAATATAAATTAGGCAGCCAACATGATTCACCTTGCATCTTTAACAGCAACATGATGGTTAATGCTCAACTCAGAACGACTCCCAGCAGTACTACAAATCGATCGCCAACATCCTGAGGTTGAGGTATTCATCTGAAAAGTTACTTGGTCAAAGAATGATTGCAGTTCACTAGTGTAGCATACAAAACCTGTGTATAATCTGTCTTTGCCTTCTCCACATGTCCTACAACAGAGCCTCCGTTTGATCATGCTTTAGTCTGAATTCATCCGAACATCTACAAACATAGACATGCACCCACCTGGCACAAAGATAGAATTATAAGATTGCAGTTTCTACACAACGAATCACCAAGGAATTGATGATGCTAATTTCAATCCAGAAACCTCCATCTGACAGCTTGAAGTATACTGAAGCATGGGTGACCTCTTTCTGAAGACCTATGGTTTCTTGAAGATAGGCAACAAGAAATCCTCAGTTCTAACAAGCAAGAAACAAAACAAAGATGATTGGGTCAGCATGCCAGCAACAATGATAAAGCACAGGCATAGGATATTGCTCAGGTACCATTCTTTCCTTCACATCTGAGGGAGGGAGTAAACTTGAAGGTTTGTTAGGAACTTGGTAGTGATTCCCAAAAAAAATGTGGTGTTAGCTTCTCCACATGACACAAGATACAAGTCATTCTACTATATATTGTCTGCTCTTCAATATAAGTTGCCCAAATAGCACTTTGAAAAACAAGAAGTGTAAAGTATTAGTCCTAAAGATCTCAATTGCTTGGAGTGACCTATTTGTCACATGCTGACAAAATGATTCTAGGGACTAACTTTGTCCTATTCAAATTGAGTTATGTTGAATGTCTTCCATCTGGAAAGAAAGGTGTTTACTTGTCTATCTGAGTCATCTTTGAATTGCTGCTTAATCCTGCATTGGAAACAATGGATGCAGAAGTACCTTGAAAAGGCTGCTGGTTTGGAGGCAACATCACCAGATAGTACAGTCTTCAGAGCGGTGGAAGGAAATGAGCCATCATTTTTACCACATACTTCTCATGGCACCCCAGAAAGGCAGTTGTAAGTCACTTGCCAGTGTTCAAAAAACACTGTTATCGTAGATAGAACAACCAATAAAATAGAGTTCAATAAAAAAAATTCAGAGTTCATATTTCAAATATTAGCACTCTACTTAGTTATGAATTGGATCCAAGTGAGAACATGCCTTCATTGGTTTGACAGCAAGCCTTTCACAATCAAATACCTTGGAGAGTAGATATCCTTTGAGGTGCAAGAGACAAGAACCATATCCTTCACATAGCTATGGTATGGACGTATGAGGATCCCTTTTAAGCACCGGTTTGACTTTCTTGGCTTCACATCCGTTCCCACAATGGTTATATGTAGCAAAGAGAAATAAAGATACTTGGAAAGCATTCTGAATGCTTAAAGTGTCGGCATTTGCTTCAAGAATCTCAACATCCATGAACTCATCATTACTAGATTTATCACAAATCTAGTAATTTTCCATGGGAGTTTCAAAGAAAAAAACTGACCACAAACCCATGAGAAAATGCATTGTATGAGTTGTTTGCAGTGGTATCACGAATTTGTGTCAAAAATATGCAATCTATCAATGGATATCCATTTCCATATTCATCAAAACTTCTTGGATACATATGTTCACATGCATCCATGAAGAAATGTGATAAATTATATTGCAGTCCCATTTGGAATTGTACCAAAAATGCATGGTTCTGATTGTTGTTTTTCCAAGTTTATTTTCCTTGAAGCTCCTCAAACAGTCTATAATAGATTCCTAAGAAAATGTATTTTACAAATTGTTTGCAATAATATCACTGATGCAGGAAAAAAAAAGTGTGCATTCTCCATGTATATCCATATCAATTTTTGTGGAAAAATCTTGGATGTGTTCAAACATCCCAGAAAAATGTCTGGCAAATAACACTACAATTCCATTACAAATTTATTGGAAGACCGTGGTTGTCGTTCTTCCATGACCGAATTCATTTGAATCAAAAATTCTAAAAATTCCTATCCCAGATCCATGAGAAGTTCTATGGTAAAAAAATATTGCAAATCATATTCTAAATATATTGAAAATACATGGGTGTTATTGTTGCAAATGCAATTCAATTTTTTAATGCAGATTTCGAAAAACCTCCAAAAAAAATAAAATCCAGTAAAAAGCATTGTTAAATGTCATTGCAAAATGATTCAAAATTTGTGGGGAAATTTTCCATCATAAACCCGTGTTAGAAAACTCATTTTTAATCTTGTAAGATGTAGTAGTGTATATAGTAATGACCTAGTGGACAACTTGTTGCTCATCCTTAGCTTGCTTCTCGAGAGCTTCATCAACTTATATTGCCATTTGCATGTGGCATTAGGGAGAATTGTCACATAAACAAAGTTAACTTGTACTTTTTATGATGACATTGAGACCCACAGCCACCATATGAGAAATCCATGACAACAGAAACCATCACTTTTCTACCTTGTTGAAGTGCTCATACTACCTAATGCCAAGGCCAAACACTGCAAATGTTAACTGGGTCAAAAATGGTTTTTTGTCCTATAACAAACAACAAAAAACAACACTCTTCAAAAAAGATTGAAATGATTTGAAAAACAATGCTCAGTACCAAAAATAACCTGCTGTTTTTTCACATCATGAATTTTGCTATATCACAATCAAATGAAGGATCTATATCGCAACTCCCTCGATGAACCACTTGTACAATCCAGCTGCATTGCCAGTTGATTCACCATCTCGGTAGCTGACAATGCACCATGTAAAAGCAACAAAAATTACACACTTATAAATGCACATGTATAAGGAGCTTTAGTGCACACAAACATCCAACAGATGCTCTGACCTAACAGGTAAATAGCCACGATAGAATAACACAACATAATTGAGACATAATTCAAGTAGTGCCTGTGATAAACCGCCAGCTGCTATTCATTCATACATACAGTTTAGCTATAAAAATTGCTCCATAGAACACCATCTAGAATCCCTATATATATATATAAAGCACAAATCACATTTGGCGTTAAATGTAAGTTAAGTTAGTGTTAAGAAGTACAAGGTTCGTCGCCAATTCACATGAACATTGTTACACATTAACATCAAAACCTAGTGTCATCTAATGCATTACTAGGTGTTATCTTGATGTTAAGTTTGGCTGGTGGTAGCCTATTATTAATTCTTTATGAATTTTACATTTTGGATTAAAAAGTTAGTGTTTCATAACACCTTTGAAAAGGGTCCTTTAATTCACTATTTGGTATTCTCTCCCCACAATGTTCCTTGCGAGAATTTATTGATTACACGTTTCTAATGGTAAGGGTCAATTCTAAAATTTTAACAACTTTTGATCAACTAATTTTTTCACATACTAATTAGATGCCCATACATGTCCTATGAGTAAGGGATTAAAGGAGTTAATCTTTTAGCCTTAAGATTCTTAAGCTTGATTGAACCTAGGTTGTGAAATATAGGTTGAGATTATGATATCCTATGGCAATGCAAGGAGTAAAGGTCAATTCTAAAATTTTAACAACTTTTGATCAACTAATTTTTTCACATACTAATTAGATGCCCATACATGTCCTATGAGAAAAGAAAAGAAAATATGAATGAATTGACAATGACAAAAGCCAAGATTTTTTTTTTCCTATGTTATATTTGATAAATAAATGTTTTTAAAAAAAACTTTTGAAAGGTAGGTTCCCTTGCTCTAAATTTAAGGGTCAAAAAACAAAATTGGTAGTAATTGTCAATTACGCCATTATGGATATGAATAAGCATTCCCTACTTTAAAACCCAAGTTGGATTGGGTAATATCACCCTACTTTGACTGAACATACGAGAATTTCTTGATTAACACATGATTCTATATGTAAATCATGATTGTTAAAAGGAAATAATTTCTAACTTTTTAAAATAAAAACCCTAACACTATGTCAATGTGTGGATGCACCATCAATGCTACCTAGCACCAATTTAGAGTGATGACTATATAAATACCATAGGTGACATTTTGTTAATGACTGGTTAGGTGCTAGGAGTCCTAACACTAGAGACCTTAACACTAAATGTAAAGGCAGCTTAATCCATGCAACTTGCCAGACCGAATTGAACCTTGGAAAATAGGCTCAAAGCCAAGGACCTAAAAACTAAAAACATAGAACTCAGCTGCCCAAAAATTTGGGCCACCTTTGTGACCAGATTATACCTTTCACACCTCATGCCAATCATCAAATTATGAATCGAAAGGAAGACATCTTAGGTTTTTGGGTTCTCTCCAAATATTAATATGCATTTACAAAATCCCCGCAGATTAACCTACCACTGATAACATATCCATCTAATGAATGGTTGTTTACGGAATTCAACATTAAGAAATGAATGCAAGTATTTGAATTAGAAGACTTATAATAATCTGCCAGTTACCCTGGAAGCAACAAAACCCTTCACAAATACAATCCACAATCTCCATCTTTTTAATTATAGGGGAGGCATGCTTCAAATTTGTGCAACAAAAGAGTTATCTTCACTAATTTCAAGCAATATTTCAAAGGTTACAAATGCTCCTAGATGAAGCATTTGTATATAGAGGTAATCCTTGGTGTCATCAATGTACTCACATAGCTTCAAGCAAGATACAAATTGAATATAAATTAGAACATTGTAACCAACAATGCAAGAAAACCAAGTCATTTTCCATTTTAATTGTTGCAGGACCAACAATTCTGACTGTTTACATTGTTTTCATGTTGAATCATGAAAACACTTTAGATGCAATAATGCATTAGACCCTTCCATGAACCAAATTTCAAATTGTTTGTTGAAGATAGTTTCATTTTTGCATAACTCCAAAACTAATGCAGAAGTGGTTCTACACAAACCCACAAACTACATGTGGTTGTAATGAGTAAACCTTATGCCAAAAAAGGGTTAAAGCACTTGATTGTCATCAGTTTATTCAACATTGCATCAATCTGCATGAAGTAGGCCTACACATTGTCCATCCATTAGTTTTATCCAAGAAAAAGTTTATGAAAAAAGGATAGTTAGTGCATGTAAAGGTGGGAACAAATCATTGATCGGGTGTAAACAATTGACAAAAGAATTTATATTTGTATGCTATAAACAACAATAATCCCTAGTCTAAAAGCATAGAAATCTCAAGTCCATTAACTCAGATTTAGTTTGGAGTATTGGAGCATAATGGAAAGGTATAATTGAGGCATTCCATCAAGGTGTTTCTTCTTGAGGACAATATGGAGTGCCAAAGAACATAAAGTGGAAGAAAACAAAGACCCAAGGTATATGGTAGTGGAGTGCGATACAAAGAAATGTTGTTGAACATATTAGTTCACCAAACACAATGTCACAAAGACAAGAAAATTATGAACATGCACTAAAAAATTTAGACAACAAAAAAACTAAAAAAATGTCATTTAAGATAGACACACCTTGAGAAAAGAAATGCATCCATGAATTTCATATCATTGGATTTAATGAAAACAAGTCCATGAATTTCATATCATTGGATTTGGTGGGAATTTAAATCTCTATAGTTTATGGATAAATATAGAGTTTTGTGGACAATGGATTTCATTTTCCAACCATTGAAATCCAAAATATTGTTTTTTTGAATCCTGCTCGACATTTGCTCCCCACAAAACACCATTGAATTTGCACTTTGAAACTCATGTTCACATTGTGTTTTCAACCTCAACCACCACCTGCCTAAACTCCTATTAGAACCAAGTTCTTTAATGAACCATAGTGGAAACATACCTGGAGGAAAGCCAACTTCATCTAGCATTAGCAATGGACACATACTTGGTTGTGTTGATAATCAAGCATTGTGGTAGTGACCTTTCTTTGAACAAAGAGTCTATACATCTTCATCCACCCCATGTTGGGTTTGCTTTTGAGCTGCCAAAAGCAAGAATCGATTTTAAGGTGAAGTAAACATTGAAACTAGTCCTTGAAAAAATATAACCTATGGTGTTTCTAGTGAAATTATTCTACTGTCATGTGCACTCTCTCTTTTCCAACAGACAAGTTGTAAGAAAATTAATGGTGATGACCCACTTGTAGCTTGCAAATGCCTAAGAATTGTTGTTGGAGCAGTGAACTTGGAAAGACCTCCAAACTACAATGCAACACTAAATTTATCAAAATTAGCTCAACATTAGAGGTCAGTGACATGGTTCAACTACTACAAATAGTTAACATTGATATCTCATGACATCAATTAGATACCCAAACCTCAATAAAAGGAAAATACCAACTTTTAAAATATTCCTACAATACATTAAGGACCACATTTGACATCTTGCAAAACACAAAAGGAACAATGCAGGATGGTCTAAAAAACAAACACTTGGTGTTAAATAGGTATTAGTATTAGGAGCCAAACTTGGGGAATGATCTTTTTCATGGACATCAATGTTGTTGCCACAATAGGTTATTCACAAGGTGCCTTCAAGTGAACCAAATTTTCACTTCCCTTACCTTCAAATGGAATTATTCCTTCGCATGGATTTGTTTAGAGCTTGACTAATTCAAGATAAATTAGTTTGTTGAGTGACATATTGTGACAACATCTAGTTTTGGACATACAAGGCACAACCCAATTATCGTCTTTGGTCTTGGATGGGCATGGTGCAGTGTTGTAGCCATGTAGTTCAGAACAATATGACAATCTCGTGTCAGGGCTGGAAAAACATTCTATAGGTAGGAAATACAATTTCCCTCTGGATTATATTTCCCCTATTCAATTCTAATCAGTTCATAATTGTGGTGTTAGTATAAAGTTTTGTAATTGTCACACGACATGAAGTGTTCAAAATGGACAAAATAACAATGAATAATTACCCTCCAATAACCATGAAATCACTAAATAAGATAAGTCTTTGTCTACATGTGGAGTGGATTGGTAGTTTTCAGTAATTGCCATAGATGTAAAGTAGCTTATCCCAACTCGGAAAGTGTCTAACGACAACTTTTTGAGGAAGAAACTATCTAGTTCTTATAGCCACAATGTCAACTATGGACATAGATTCACCTACACAAAATCAATTGTCCAACTATTTGTAAAGTGTTCCAGTTTTTCCTATGACTAGGTGTCTTGTTTTTTGACACTTTTGGTAGTGTGCTTATACTTAAAGAAAACAAAACCCAAAGTAAGGGGGAAAAAAATGTGAAAAAAAAAACCTTAGATCTTTTAAGGAGCATCCCTATGCAAGCTTGGGCTATTCAATAGCACTAACCTATCCATAGTAAGATCGTTACGATATATATTTTCTTTTTCACTGTGTAAGAGAAAAAGAGTTATTCTTCTTTCCGCAGATTAAACCAAGTTTTGGCGGCCCATGCAAACAGGATTGAACGCGCAAAACCTTACCAGCCCTTGACATAATTTGCAAGAGCATTCTGTGGCACCGAGACATCCATGCGAGGCCTTAGGTAGGCCCGAACAATGCCATTTTACTCTTTTGATAACATGACCTTAATGTGGTGCCACCATGTTGGAACAAACCTCCCAATGTTTGAACATGCTCTGACGTTTCTATCATTACAATAAATTCATGCAAGATGATTGTCACCATCTCCCCATGGTAAATCAACATGGAATCTTCAAAAAATTTGTGAAAATCATCCAGAATTAAATAGTTCTTCTTGTTTTGCCCCTCTTGTGATGTTGCTTGCCCAAGCCCTATTACTTCTTGCATTGAATGAAGGACATTGTGCCTTTTGCCACAGAAATGTTAGATTATCCAAGCACTATCTTCCTTTCCCCAATGTTTGGTAAAACATAATTTGGTATTTCTATAAGCAATTCACATATAATCAAATGTCATCAGATGTAATATGCTTATGATTGTGTTTCAAGTTAGAAACCCAATGATTAACCCAACATCTACATTCAAGAAAAACACAAGATTATAAAAAGGTATTAACCAATCTACAAGTTTTTATGTTGTCACAATGTTGCCGGACAATTCATTTGGCATTTGGACCGCATCTTGGTCTCTTAATGCCAAGGGTTTGGGCTCTTCCCACAATGCAAGTGTCAAGGGCTATGGATGTTGACCTTGGCATGGAACAATGTTAGTATGCATTGATTAGATTACTTGAACAAATAACACGTCAAAACTTAAACATTGGTCAAAAGCAAACCTTACCTGCATTGTAGCTTGTAATTCTTGCTTGAGTCGAAATTTGCCTCTCTTACAATCACCATGAACTGAGGAGTGTATTGGTTGTATTTACTCCCAATGATATTTTGTGACCTCTAAACAATGAGTGTAGATAAATGTATCATAACCTACTCTGAACTTGGTGCAGACAATTAAATAAACGTCTACAACTTGAGTTTTTTTTCACATATTTAACAACATGAAGATTCAAAGACATCTTAAAGCTTGAAGCATGACTATGCCCTACAACTTTTTAAGACAACAAAAAAATTTCTTTGCATGTAACAATAGTTATAGATTTTTTGTTAATTAGTCATACCCAAATTCAAATTTCATTCCGTGACCTTATGAATGACTCACAAAACATCAATGATGAAAAAAAAATGCCCAAATGAAAAAAATAATAAATAGGAGAAGAGTAAGAGAGTGTACTACAAATGTGTTCTTGTTCACAAAACCATTGCTTACAAAGATGCTCCCTTTATGTTTATTCCTTAGTCTCACACTCCCTATAGTTACACTCTCCCCAGCCTTCATAGCATGATTAGAATTACACGGCCAACATGTGCTAGTATTCAAAACTTGTGGTTGAAAAAACATAAGGATGTAGTTCTATCATAAGCCACCCCAAATTGCCATTGCAATATTCATGGAAAATTTCCAATACTTATAACATATAGGGTCAAGTTGATTTGAACCATTTAAACCTTACAAACTAAAAAGGAAATTTTGTTGAAACAATCAAGATTCTTTTGGTGGTCAGTCGTCAAAAGTTGTTACGTGAAATTGGTCCAACAAGTTTGGCTCATAGCCATAGACTTTCCAAATCCTCCTATACCAATAAATTTGTTTATCAAGCCTTAAGATTACTTGAATACTAATAAAAGTTTTTTTGTCATACCTATTAGGGTTTAAGGCTTGTTTCCATTGTTGGGTAATGAATGTGTAATAAATTATAACTTGTTGTGCTACAATTTACAATGAAATATATTGGCCCATAAATCTAGACTAGCTCTTGGCCTACAAACATCACTAGGGGGGATTAAACCATGTTAATGAAACAAATACAAAGGAATGGGTATGAAGCAAGGTAGGTCCAAGGTTCACACAAATGTTAAAGGTTTGATTACTTTTTAACAAGGATTCATTCTGTAAACTTTAGAGGTTATGGCCTTGTGTCAACAATGATAATGCAGGATTGGCCATTAGTGGTGCTACCATGGACAACATAAGTGAGGAAGGAGTGGCAACAATGCTTATTTGCATTAGCAATGGTCACGAATTCTCTTCTGAATTTGTTCAACAAGCAATAACACTCAAGATTGAAACATGAAATAGGTATGGTGGCCCATTCTACCTAGAGAAGGAGAACAATTGCAAATTGTTCCAAGCCAGATTCTCATAGTCATCTGTTGTGCTTGTGATATTGGATGAGGTAGAGCTACTGGCATCCCCATTGGATGACCATGATCCATTTGCATGTAATACAAGCCTCTCTAAAGCTATTGCTAAATGTTCAAGTTTTACTTAATTTTTACAAAGGGGTTTACAAAGGTGGAAATAATATAAAGACAATAGGGGTGGAGGAAACAACCTCCCATTGTATGTATGTTCATGAATTACCTTAGGCTTTCTGCATAGTTTGAATTTGAGTTATGCTCATGTTGCTAAAATGCTTTTAAATTTGGTGTGTGTTACAACAACTTGAAGACTTGGTGGGAGATATTGAGGAGCAACTTGAAGTCAAGTTGTCGGGTTTAATTTTAGGCCTAGGTCAAGTGGACATAGCTGACATTCCGATGTTATCCTTCAATTGAATAGTAATTGAAGGTGGATCTATTGGTCTTTTGTCTAAAACATACAATTCTAGGTGCACCACCACAATATTTAATAACATTTTCTTATGTTATAAAACGAACCAACTTCCTTTAGAAACAATGGGTGACAAGGGTGGTGAAGGACATAGAATTGACAATGGCCATCACAAGTGTAGTAACCATCATGATCATACTAACTTTGGAATCAATGATGGAAATAATCAGACGACATGCATTGGTTGAAGCACAAGTGGCAGGAGTAATGGTGAATTGCATTAGCTACAACTTGTGAGTATGAGATTCATCGCTTACTAGACAACTTGATTTCATGACCATCATTTTGATGTCATTTATTTGCTTGCAACATTTTAACCTTTTTGCCAACTGTTGACCCAAAAATAATGAACAAATTAGTTTAAGGTTTAAGGTTTTTGGGGGGGGGGAGAGAAACAAACTTTGAAATGGACTCCATGTGCACTTGCAAATCATGAGTGACAATGCCTTTAGTGAAAAAGAGCTCCTTGTGACACTTAGAGTGGTTGGCCTTCTAGTGTTGTATCAACACCTTCTTGTCTTAAAACTCATGCTTGCAGTAAAATTACCACACCATGCATGTCCCTTTTTTTTTGCCCTATTGTCACACCTGCTTAATTGATGCACCCACAACAACTAGCTAACAACCAAACCCAAAGAAGAATTCTCCTCCTCCTCCCACCAAATTTCACAACAAATGAATCTCACCCCCACTAACCTCCCCAAAAAAAAATTTGCCAACCAACTCCAAAATGCTTAGCAAAAGTTCGTGCATGAATAAATTCCATGCAACAAATTTTATGCCCTTTGCTAAAATTAGGGTTCCTCACCCCTCACCTACCTATCCACCATAGCCATGGGAACAAAAGGATTTTGATGGGAACTTGATGGGAACAAAAGGAATTTGATGGGAATTTGGTGGGAACAAGATAAATTTGATGGGAATTGTTTGGGAACTTGATGGGAAAAAGAGGAATTTGATTGGAATTGATTGGGAACTTGATCAAAACAAAAGGACATTGATGGGTTATCCATGGGAACATGATGAATTTGATGGGAATGACAACGATTTGTCGGGAACTTAAAATAAAGAAAAATGTGTGTTGTAGTTATGCGTTGCAATCGTGTCATTAAAAAGAGCTTCTTGCTTTGCAGGATCAAGAGTACTACTTCTTATTTCAAGGTTTTGCAATAGAAAAATGAATTGTGTATGAAAAAAGTCCAATCCAAGAGCCATTTGCATCAGAGAACAATGCCTATGGAGTCGGGAATAGGAATAGGAATAAGAAGAAGAAGATGAAGAAGAGCCTTGCCAATTCTCTCTCTTTTTACATGGGTCTCTAAGGAAGAAGAAATGGTTGCAACATGTTTTGAAGGTTTTTTAGGATTTGGGGGATTAGTCTAGTTAGTGTTCCTTTTCAAGAGCTTTTAGGAAAATTTCACTTGCTACGAAAACTTTGCATCACAGTTGCATTACAAGGTGTTTTGTTAGTGTTTTTTGTTGTTGTTAAGGTGAGGTCCTCTTTCTTCATTGCCATGAACAATAGCAAATTGAAGATCAGAAATATCAAAAAGAGATAACAACCAACATTTTGCTAGAGGTTGAATGGACATCGACATGGCTTAAGGAATATGGTGTTGGCTATATCCTGGTGGTGTGTTTAATTGACCAAGACAAATAATGTCTCAAGGATTCGGAATCGACTTTAATTAAGTCGCTGAAATGCGACAACAAGCGCTCGATGCAACACTTTGATGACCTTTGAGATGCAGTTTGAGAGGAGGATAACCGCACATGTCACATGTAACCCAACAATAACAAAAAAAATGCTCACACCTTAACAACTACCACAAGGTTCCATTTGTTGCATCAATGTTTCCTTAATGTTTCCAGCAAATGCAAGATGTGCTGGAGAACACAAAAGCTTCATTAGTGGATGAGGAAATCTTATAGACACATTGTTGAATGCAAAACATGTCACCACCATGGGCAACCGGGGATCAAACATTGTTTGGTGACAAATTCGGTAAAAACACACAATAACAATGAACTTTGCCATTGGAACATCCTCCTACCGAGGAAGAACGAGGTATCAAAGGACCACCTCTTCGTTCCTTTTTCTTTTTTTCCTCCCATTGTTATTTCTAGAAATGGGTTTTTGTGTGTTAACATAATAAGCAGTTGAGATACTGAGAGATGAATAATCAACCATGGAAATTTAACAACAAATTTTCGTTGATTTTTTGTAGTAATAGTCCATGGCACATGTAAGAAGATGCATCAAAAATGTTTTTCAAAAATGTCCATATGTACATAAAAAAAGGACGAAACGAAATGCTTTGTGCAATGTAGTGAAATGCAATGGAATAATGATTAGGCATATCTCACCTACAATAACGTCTATAACACCTTTACCATTTTGTTGTTTTGTCACATGGCACGTGGAACTTTTTTTTGTAGGTCATTACGACAACATGGAGTTTGAACAATGTTAATGTTTTTTACTTTTCATTTTGTCGCTGTGAAGGAGGTTTTTTAATAGGGTTCAATGGATTTCATTTATTTCTTTAAGCACAAGTTTTAGGAGGTTTGCTTGGGATCAAGGAAAAACCAATCAGTGTGACGCACCCCCAAAGTCTTTGATATTCACAACTACAAATCCAAAGGTAAAATAACGGAAAAAAGAAGAGTTAGGGTACACTCTTTAACTTGTAACATTTCGAAGGTAGAAAGGCATGTTGGAGCTCTAGGATGGGGACTACAACAAATCACAAGCGAGTCAATTATTCACACGGACTTACACAAACCAAACAACAAGTTGGTTAATGTGTAGTTGGAGCACTTTTGGTGCACAGACAAACCACAAGCATACACGAACTCAAAAGATTCACCACGATTCGGATTTGGGGGAAACCACCACCTCCCCCCTTATAGCATTCTTTGTGCCTGGCCACACAGGTTACACCCAAATGTGAATTTGTCCCGAGACTCCCAAGTTGGAAGTCCTAAAATTCTCGAAATTGGGACTATTGCGATTTTGGAGGCTCATAACTTTTTTTTGCAGACCTCCGATTCGGGTGAGGTCTAAAGTAAAGTTGTAGCCCTTGTCGAGATATTTCCAACGATATGTGGCATGCCACCTGCACGATAGTGAATCAGGGCGATTCTCAACTTTTAGTGGTCGAGAATCAAATTGGCAGTTTGACTCCTAACCCTTTTTTTGGCCATAACTTGCGTTTGAAGTACTAAAATGAGTCATGTAAAACCATTTTAGACATTTAAGTTTTAAGAAATTTTGAATGATATAAAGAACTCTTCAATGTAATGAATTTTGACCCCTAAAATTATTCTTTGAAAATTTGGGAGTCCATCGGGACTCCAACTCCCAAATGGGGAGCTCACTTAGGAGTGTGTGGGTTCATTCCCTCAAAATCTCTTACACTCCCGAGAACATGAAATATGATTCTTGGGCTTCATTCTTGGCTTGCACCTTTGCAAGCCCTTGCTTTGGTCGTGAGTTCAAGGCAAGGCTTGTGACATGGTGTTAGTGTTGTGACCACTGTCGCTTCATGGATGTACAAAGGAAACCATCATAAAATTAGTTAGGACCAAATTATTCCTTCACATGTTTTGCCCTTGATCTGGTTTTAAGAAACCTATTTTAATGCGAGGTTGGGACTAGAAATTGGATATATTTGGAATTCAGTTTTATAGCAGGTCATTTCATGTGAATAGGTTGTTGTTGACAATGCCGATCTGGGTGTGAAAAGGTGGTAGTAGAAAATGGGGGTCAGCTATGTTGCACCATTCATGCAATATGTCTTGTTGTATGCTCACATATCCATCATATTCCTTTGTTTTTTCAATCAATGTTCCTCCCAAATTTTGAATGGTATTCAAAACCCAAGCGTTCATATGTGAATTGTTACAAGTGTTTTTTAGCACTCGATATTAGTTGTGGCTAAAGCAATGTCTCTTTTGGTTTTTTTTATTTAGAGAACATATCTTAGTTTTCATTTACCTAAAGGGGCATCTTTCACAGAGCAAAATAACATTGTTGAAATTGCATGTTACAAGTAATAGTCTCCATGATTGGTATTTTGCATTACCGTCAAAAGCTCATTGAATGTTTATTAAAGAGTGGGAGATGATGGCCTTCTTTTTGCTAAAAATTAGTTGTCTCCTCATTTCTAATCTTTAATAAAAACATCATCAAATCTCTTGGATTTGTTGATCTTCCAGTCTCCATATGCAAGCCCAAATGTTACAATAGGTTAAATCTCAACTTAGTTTCTTCCATAAGGAATTTACCCAAGTCATCCTTGGTTACAAAAACCTGCTCTCATTTTGCAAGCATTCTTTGACTATTCGTAGGGTTATGAAAGTAGGAGTGTGGGCACTCAAATAGAAAAAGGTGAATCATGCACATGGATAGTGCATTCTGTAAATGAAAAACCTTTTGAGCTTAGCTGCCAACTTCATGCCCGTGGAGTTTTCCAAGGGTGGATATTGAACTTTGAACTAACCATGGAAGTGGTTTGGACTATAGTTGAATATGGATTTCCTACGTCTTGACCTAAAGCAAGTTTCAATCTCTAATCAGAACACGGGGAATATACTTGGGAGCACGATATTATTTGTGGTCGGAAAGAATATGTTGAATTTAGGTTTGATAAAATAGTCTATAATCACCACATGGTCAAAGCCTAAACTATTTGGGTAATTGAGTAGGTTTCTTTCGATCTAGACATGCATGATGGGATGGTTTCTTATTAGTTTGTTAGTGCCAAACAATTCTAGAATCAAGGTTCATTGTCACTATCCATAGCTTTCCATCGAGCACTTTCTATTGTAAGCCCCAGGCATTTGGGCATTTTGGTGATGCCTTGGTCAAATTTCAATTAAAATTTGTTTGGATATGGATTTAAAACATGTGGGGTGTTTGGCAGATATATGTGTTGGACTACTTCTGGCATGGAGAGGCAATGAAATTGATGTATGTGCCGAGTTATTCTTTAGATTGTGCTAAATACCTAGCCCCAAATGTCTTGCATTGACCCTACTCTTGATCGTCATGCAGTTTTCTATTCAAACCTCCCAGAAAATTCACACCCCCCCTTGAGCTATGTGTAAATGGATAGGTTGATAACACCTTGAAAGGATTTTGGCATGCCAATCCTTGAGTTGTGCAACATTCTCTGATTTGTTGATGACAATGGGTCGATGGGTTTTTTTGGGTGGGACATTATAGCAAAGAGGTTTGGATTTATGTTGGTATTTGGAGACATTGTGTTTATCCCGTTTACCTTTAGCATCCAAGCAAGTGCTTAATTAAACAACATCGTTGCATTAAGGGTTTTCCAACTTCAACAAGCACGTAAGGGGGTTCAAAATTGTTGGTAATTCTTGTGTTTGTGTCTATATGTTAAGCATTTGCACGTGAGCTGTGCACCTTTCGCACCATCTTAAGCGTCCTTAAATCTGTTGTGTATTTTTGTTACAATAATTGAAGTCAAGGTAGTAATAGATATCTACGATTACATGTAGTACATGTCAATTACTTTGATAAACTTAACACTGACTTTGGTTATAACAAGGCCAGTGGCTATCACTTAGTGGAGATCGGCAAGATAGATGTCGCTTTGAAGTTCTACATTTTTTTTTTCAGTTGTGCTTCAAAACAATTTTTGGTCTTTGAATGCACTAGAAAATCTATCCAAGTGCTATGTTGTCATCAAGATGTCCCATATCACATGGATTAGGCAATTTTTTACTTTTATTGCCAATTTGACACACAAACATTGTTTCATTGTTTTTTTTTGCCAAGCAAATTATTGTAGTACCTTGGTGGCTTCTACAACAATTCTATAATTTTTTTAATGCCAAAATTTTCCAAAAAATATATATTTTTAAATAAAACATTTTTGTGAAACAAAATCAACAATATTTTAGTATATATATAATGGAATCTCCATAATTAAATGCCAAAGTCTGCAAGGTACTATGGTATGAATTGCATTTGCTCCTTATAAGCTACCATATTTGTTGTTTAGCGAGAAACACATGATGGATTAATGAACAATGTTGGACTTTATTGGGGTTTCTTTTAAGATAACATGGGTTCATACCATTTTCCTTTAGTAGTTCCTTCCCAAAAACCATACACTAAATCCAAGAGATTTATGCCTCCCCCTTGCCATTCCATTTCATTTGTTGCCAGGAATTAATGTTTTAAATTATGTCGGTCACCCTTTTTTCTTACCCTAATCTAATTGTGCATGAGCATGGGTACCTATTTATTATTTGATTCACAAATGTCAAAAGGTAAATATTAAGTAATAAGGGGTGTGTCACATTGTGACCTTGCCATCTACATGAAAAAAATCTTGAAACAAAAAAAGAATTATGGAAATTCCAATATTTCACTAGGGAAAAATATGATCTTCAAAAAAATCCTCTTAGAGAAACCAAAATCCTTCAAAGTATTATAACTAATCTCAAGTTTCAAACACAAGCCAAAATATCATCTTCCAAAAATCCTCATATAAAACAAGACCTAGGGACCAAAATCCCTTAAGCTACCATACTTTATTATGAATCTAAACACCATATCCTTGTGTGGGTAGACAAGGCCAATAAACGAAGAATGAAATGCATTAAATCTAAAGAATCCAAAAGCATTACAAGAAATGCATTACATCACTTGAAATGCAATACAAGAAAACTAGGGATATATAAAAACAAACCCACCCATATACTCAAATTGCAACAAAATAAATAAATGAAGGGAGACTAATGAAAACCCCACCACCTTGAATGACCACAATGCAACCATGGTTCATATAGGTCAAATTTGAGTTTTGAAGTTGAAATTGACAATTTTGTGGGTCAAAAATATAAATAAAATTCATTGTTGTTAATGTACAAAGAAAGTACAACGAATATCAGTTTTAAATGAAATGAAATGACTTGAAAAAATGCTTGTAATTCAAGGGATTAAACTAGTAATGTTACTGTAATTCAAAAAAATATTATTCATTTTTTCTTTAATTTCACTACCTGTCCAGAAATTAACATGAAAAGGCACAATAACATGTTGCTTTCCACGTTCATGTAAATGGTTTAGGGAAAAAAATGAGGTAGTTTTTAGGTATTTCTCATTTAGTCTTATGTAATTGTTGTGATAATTTAAAGTATCAAAGTTTTGGACAAGTTAATAATCATTTAATAATTTGATGCATCATTGTAAATGAAATTAGGAGAGTAACACCAATTACTAACAATATTAAAAATGCATCCAAGTTTTTCTTTGTCTTCGTATTAAAATTGAAATGCATTGCAAATGATCATGTGTATGGATTTAAATGCTCACATAAGTCTTCCAACATGATTCCAAAATAAAATTTGACACATTATTTAACTTTTCCTTTTTTGCTCATTATATATATAGGCAAAAGATATTTTAAAAATTAATAGTACTATAATAAAGTGTTTTATACATGATTAAAGTGGTTGGATCAAAATTATAGAAAGATTATTATTTTTAATTATGTTTAATTACGTCAAAAAATTGACCCCATAAAAATTTCCCAATGGGCCCTTTCTTTTTAACCATATTTATTTCTTGTGGACATGGGTTCTGTATTAGTGTACAGAATGTGTTGAACACATGGGAACATGTGAAGGAAATAAAAAAGGGGATATGGGTGGGGGTGGGGGACGGAATTTTGCCTTAGTTTGGAACCCTATTCAAAAATTTCACTCATGATAATATATTTTTCTCTTTACTCTTTTATTTTTCCTTACTATGTATAAATCACATCTATAGGTAATGAAAATAGGACCTACTGCAAATGTCATCATAATATTTTCATGTTCTAAAATAAAATAAAATAAAATAAATTTCAATTATATATATTTTGAATTGACACTATATAACCTTGGATTAATTTATAACTTTTTCCTTGGCCATAGGGTTGTAGTTAAGTTTTGACCTAAGTAATTGGTTGGGTACCAAGTATTAATAAACTATTTGCTTGGCATTGAATTTTCAAATTTTAATAACCTATAAGATGACCCAGTTATCATCTATATATCTTATCAATCCTAAAACACAAAACATGTTTATGGTAGAAAAGAAAAAAAACGATTTAAAAAAAAATCCTATAATCAAGTTATATTTGGTAATATAAAGTTGCCAATTTTGAATTGGGTATTTGAGAATTGTATTTGAGAAATCTAGTCATGTAGTTGTGTAGATCATCTGCTACTTAGGTATATGGCAACTGATTATTCATGATTCAATCATTTTATGATAAGGAAAGTTAATTCCAATTTGTGTATCATAAAATGTGTTTCCATTGCAAAACTTTTTTTGGTCCCAAATGTTTGTTCATAAATCATGGCCCAATGCTCTACTTCTTTAAATGCAGTGTTTTGATAATTCCTTGTTTCCTTCTTTTTTGGAATAGTTTAGCATTCATAGAAATTAGCATGGGTTGTGTGCATCATTTTTTTATTCAAGCCACTTAGACTTCTTTTGACTTGATTCTCGATCTATATGTTGATTTCACAATAGCAGCATGATAGTGAATCCATTGGATATCATTTTCCTCCTTTGAAGTGCAACATGTTTACACCCTTTAAATGGGTGTTACAAATATGTCAATGCACTTAGTTTTAGCGTTGAGCACCTTAGTGGCCAAGAGGATCACCTAAAAGGCTAATGTTTGTTCTTTATGTTATGTCTATCCTCTAGGTAGCTCTCATTCTAGACAAGCTTTTAACTTGTAGTGGTAAAAGGCTTTCAATTTCTTTTCATGTCGACAATTATTTTGTGAATTCGCTATTGGAGTTGGTTTTTAGCTAAGTTATAGTTGTGGTATCTATACATTCACTAGTGGTAGGCATTTTTTGTGTTGATATGCTTCATAAGTGGAATCAAAACCATTCTTACACTTTTAATTGGGTAAGTTGGAGATTTTCCTTTTTCATCAATGCTTACTACAAACTTGGCTAGTAAAGAAGATATAGTAACACCTCTAATATTTTTGTGTTTTGAAACTCCTAGATGTTTGAGGTTTTTTTTAAAAACCTTCTTGAGGTAACTACTTTGGTGGCTTATGATTGCACATGTTGTATTATTTTCAATTGTTGTCACAATGGTGACTATCATGCAAAATATGAAATTTATGGATTTATTTCAACCCCCCCCCCCCACGAGAAAATTTTCATACAAGGCTGAATTTTGCCCATGATATGTAATATGAGTGCAAAAGACTCATGATTAAGTTTCCTTGATTTCTCTCTGGCTCTATCTATCCCCCATTGTAACAAATAGTGCACCCCACTATTTTTACAACCATAATTCATAAACAAAACAACTAAAAATGTATCAGAGGATAGAAATCGAGGTTCTGCATTGGTTTAAATGCCTAGAGTTGTGGGTACCGTAACTATTATTGGCCCATGGAACTTAACCTCCATCCATTCACTCTTTTCATCGGAGAAGCTATAAGGGAACTTGTAAAGTGGAGATAAAATTGCCCAAGGAGTTTCTATAAGGACCAAAGTGATGAACTTTGAAAAATCGACACGACTCCATTTGTTGGAACCTACACCAAAAATACAATATTACCAAGTAGCACATTATAGTGTTGGGGGAACACAACTAGCAAGACTTGGATTGGTGGTGACTCCAATGTCCAACACTTTACTTGCATTTGACACTAAATAAAATATCCTCGATGTTGAATTCTACAATAATACCCCCATGTGCTTTCACCAATGCTGTAAATCCAACTATTAGTTGTCCCCAGTATAACATATATCAATCCTTAAAATCGACTACAAAAGTATGGTGCAATTCAATCCCACAAATGTTGAATCAATTATGCATTCTAATTTAAGACATAGGCATATTGAATATAAAGTTCAATAATGTTCCATCTAGCTTTCTACCTACCTATTTTTTTCCCATCACATTTATCTATAAGATTTATGTGGTCAATGTTGGTGCATCTAGTTCTAGATCTACAAAGATTAATTAACTTCCACTAAAACAAAGAAATTAATTTAGAACAAACTATAACGCTTGAACAACATTTGAGATACCAATCACTAGAAGCAAGTCACAGTCCTCTGAAACATTGTGTGCACATTGCATTGTTTCTTCTTCAAAACACTCTCCAAACCATACAACATGTGGTCGAAGCAATCCAATGCACAATTTGTAGCGAGGTAGTTACATTGATGGAATTTTTGCCATGGGTTCTAGTACTCCCTATGCTCCATGGGGAGAAATGTCCCAATTCAACCCGCCCAATTCGTTCCATTTTGATTCTAAGGAGTAATGCAAGCACATGGAAGTGACAAAAAAAACATTGAGACTTTATGTAATCTATTACTCTAATAGATACAACTTTTTGACCAACAAGCCACCCTTCATTGTAGCTTCTCTTTTATGCTTTAAAAATCAAGGAAGATGCATGAAACACGAGCCTTAAACATTAGTCAAATTTGAACTTTAATTGACATCTAAACATTGAACTTGGATTCCTCCCTCCAAATGAAAAAATTCCATTTGTCTTACAGAAGATAAAACCAAACCACTTCATAAACCTCAAAGAAAGTGGTAAGGCACATCTTAGGATATCCATGACAATATAGAGAATGGATCAGCTTGTAGTCAGTTGATCACAAAAAATGCATGACAAAAAAGATATTTTTGCCTCCCATAAATAAAGCCTATAATCTTGTGTAAAGGAGTTGATTGTTGTGTGATTATTGCAAACCTTGTGTGCATGTATACTTTCGAGTGAGTTCTACGACAAAACTTTGAATTGGTAGTATGCACATATTGGAAGCAAAAAAAAATCGTATATTTTTGTTGTGTAACCATAACAAAAATCTCTGCAAGGCTGTAGTTGCACAACCTACCTTTCTTTGATTTCAAGATGTTGCCATAACAATATTATGGCTTACAAAAACCCCAATTTGATATGCAATGGGTTGTACTAATGGTAGAAAATGCAAAGACAAATTGTGTAATTTGCAGTAGCAGATTAGATCAAATCTAATAAATGTGAAGAGCACCCTGCAAGCCACACCTCAAACCTTGTTCAACGGTTTTTAATAAACTAGGTATAGTTTCAATCATGTTTGCATGGGCCATCACAACAACATGTCTTCCACACCAATACATGTTATTTTGAGGTGAGAACATTTTACAACTGAAATGATGCTTACATGTCTCACTTGCACTTAGGTTCTTAACATTGTCACGAATTCATTGGTATTGACTACAAGGATTTATTTTGAAAATGTAGATGGATGGCAAACTAAAATACCCATTTTTCTTCATCATCAACCTATAATTGAACCTTGCCATTATGTTTTTACATTGAATAAACCAATATATATGTCTTCCATGTAAAAAAAAAATCCATTCGCTTATTATTTGATATGAAGGTCGCATATACATGGAGAGATAATGTGAAAGTAGCTTCCGTCCACCTATAAAATGGATACTTCAACTTCATGGGGAGAATAGGATTATGTGTTAGGGATCCAAATGGTGAAATTCTGTTCATATTTGCATGCCTTCCATTTTGTACCATTTCTTTATGATTACATTAAATCGTATCCCCGTCCTTTCTCCATATATTATTTTGAGATTGAGGGTGGACACTTCATGAATGCCAATTGATTTGTACAAACCATGGTCGGGATTGATCAAAAGGTTTGTAAAACCATAAAGCTCTCAAAGAATTATCGATCCACACCCAAAAAAAACATCAGAAGATTATTATAGAACGAAAATCATGATGGAACCTTAATTTTTTATAAACAAGAATGTTAATTTTGAAAAATTCAAAAAAATGGCTACATGGCAATATCTTTTTTTAGATTGAGGGTGGACACCTCATGAATGCCAATTGACCCATACAAACCATGATCAGGATTGATCAAAAGGTCTATAAGGCCATAAAGCTTTCAAAAAGTTGTCAATCCACACCCTAAAAAAAATCAAAAGATTATTATAAAAGGAAGATCATGATGGAACCCTAACTTTTTTATTTTGTTTGACGCATGTGGTCTAGAATTCCATTTAATGACTCACTTGGGAAAAATGTAAACAACAAAAATGTGTCAAAAGTTTGAAATCACAAATTTGTAAGAATGAGAAAATTATTTATATTGAATAATTTTAATAACTCCAAAATTAAACCCATAATTAATTATAACGTCAAATTTACTTTAAAATTACATCAACATGAAGAAAATATTTTTCAATTTCTTAAAATTAAACTTTTCAAAAGTTTAAAATTTCACAATAGTTTTTAGGATTCATAGCCAAAATTTAGAAGAATTTAATTTAATTTTTAATTTCCATATATGGTGATCTATAGCTAAAACATATATAAAATTTCATATGGTTGATCGTTATTTGAACAACACCACAAATTGAAGATAATAATATTTTGTTGATTTCAATATTTTGATATCAGCATTTTTATTTTTTATTTTTTATTTATAACAATAACTTATATTTTTCATTTATAAATATTTAGACATAATCTTGTAACAAAATAAGCTTTAAAATGTTACATTATGGTAGAATTAATAAATAATAGTAAAAAATTAGTCAATTTGATTAATTAAAAGACAAATCTAGTTAGGATTTGTATTTTTTGTACATCAAGGGAAAAAACGAGGAATTCTTTTTAGGGTTTTTCTTGTGCACAACAATAATAGGTCAAATAGTGGTCAAATTGGACAAATAGTCACAATGGGTGGTAGTGAAAAAACCCAAGATTTCTTTTCGTGTAGATGTACTTAAGGTTTGCTTGGTTTGTCTACTTAAACCTACCTAAGGCCTATTTAAAAAATCTACTAAAGGCTTGCCTAAAGGGTTTATTTAGGGCCTACATGGACTTCTTAACCTACCTACCTAGCCTACCTATTGAATTGGCTATCTTCCAAAGTTAGTTAGTGTATTTAGGGAACATAACCTACAAATTTAATTTACCTACATATTTATCATAGTTGGTTGTAACCATGCTAAAATAAAATAATTTATGATCCTTTTATTTAATGAATGTAACCATAAAATAAGTATTAATATTAAAAAATTATCAAAAAAATTTAATGATTGATATGAGGATGTAAAGTGAATTTAATACAATATTAATAGTAATAACAAATTTATGCTCTTAATATGAATTTAAATATATATTTGAAAATGTAAGTAGGTGTAGTAGGTGTTTTGAGTTGGTATCAAGTAAATGAAAGTAGGACTTTAATTATTTTTTTTGTAGCTTCAAATTGATGGCATAATAATTACTTTCAATTTTAGCATATTAAAGGCCATATTTTGTCAAATCTCATTAAAATTAAGTTTTAGCACATTTTATTTGGTTAGTTTTAAACTTATTTTTTACATTTTCTTACACTAATTATTTTGAAACTTGTTATGTAACTTACTATAAACTTAATGAAGTGCACATGATGATTTCATAATGACATTTGAATAGCGTTTGAATTTACTTTCTTACATTTATAACAAAAATAAAACATTGTAGTGTTAAGGGATATTTATTTGGCCTGCTTTTGCATGCTTGTTTTCAACTACCTAGGTACCTAACCTAATTATCTACTTACCTACACATGCTAGTTATACATATTTTAAATGACTACTAGTCATGTACTTGTAATATCATGGTGATTTAGGACTTTAATCATATAATCATGACTAATTCGACTAACAATTGCATGACTAGGTTTGGACAATAGTTATAAAATGTATTAATCACAGACTATGTGTTTTGGTATAATGTGTATTGAGAGTACTTAAAGGTTAGGAATAAATTTATAACAAACAATGGAACATTCAACAAAAGAACCAACTTGGTTTTCAAGGTTTTGGTAAGCACTTATTGCATCACACGTGCTTGTTGATAGTCATGATGCCATGTAATTTTATGCTTGTTCATAACTCATTGGCCTATTTTTTGGTGTGATATGTCCATAAATGATTATTTTCCCATATTGAAACCGTGAGAAAAAAGTCATGCATGTGACCCACAAAATGGAAGCAATTTAAACCACGTGCAAATCATACCAACAACTTTGCCACCGCACTAATATTTCAATGACCTCTTTTGGTTCCCACACAAGCATGACACAAGTTTTTTTTGCTTCAATAAGCATCTTTACATCTATCAAACATGTCACTAGTCTTCCTTGTTAACTAAACACCATATCAAAGGGTTTTGTAGTTGTGCTTATAACTAAATTATTTTTTAAAAACAACCATTTGCAATTACCAACATATTTGTCCACACTAAGTTACACAAGTTACAGTGAATATTATGTGGTGTATATGGTGCATCACATTAATGTGTACAACCAAAATAATACATGCAACTACATTAGAATTATGTTTTTGTGTTGACCACCACACTAGATTCCTTGGAAAACTCTATCACATGTCATCATGATGTTAACATGGACCATCAATTCATAATACTAGACATGACAAAAAGGAGACTTGAGTGGAATTAACTTGCAATTAATATTGTTCCACGACCACTTACATGTTTGATTAAATATTAATGAATTTGTGGTATTACATGACAATTGATGTATTCAAACCTTACACATTTGCAATTGAAACAACTTTCAATTATATTGTTATGTTACTAAAGGATCCAAATTTGACACTTATAAACAACTAATTTATTTTGGTGTGAAATCACTTTCATGCAAAGGTCACACCTAACAATGAAAACTAGTGAGTCACAACTTCTAACTATTATATCATTAATGGAATTGGTGTTAAATTATTGGGCAATAATGTGTTAAATTAGTTTGTCATTATTTGGTCCAAAGTTGTGACTATTTAGAAGTCAAGCTAATAGTTGATACAACTAGCATGGCTTCCCATGACATTGTTTAGCAATTAACGTCATTCATTATGGAACTAATAAGCTTGAGTTTTTTTAAAAAATCTATTTCATTTTACCATTTTTGGTGTTACTATATTATAATTATATTAATATACAATGATTTTTTTAAAAATCAGTACCTTTGAAATATGGCTTTTTACAACTTTTAATGTTAAAATATAATTAGCTTGTAACTATTTAAATTAGGTTTTCAATGATGCTATGCAAATAACTAATTTAATGTTGGTATACAATATGATAAATTGTGTTTGTTGCAACTAGATTGTCTCGCAAATATAGCTCCAAAACAACTAATGTGCAACTATGTTACAATTATCCCATGAAAATACATGGAATTAATAAATAAAATGTCAAAAAATAAAGGAATTGTATTGTAGTTTCAAGTTAAATGAAAGACGGACATCTATACAACCATGTTTTGACTTTGTTAGCAAGTTGCACTTTAATAACATGTGATAACTACATTACAACTAGGGTAAATGTAACACCCAATTAACAACTACTTTACAACTAGTGTACAACTTTGACACATATGATCATACCATGTATATGCATTTTGCTTGCCCATTATATATGACACTTTCCACTTGTTTGCCATTAGTTGTCAATTATGATTTTCATTGATACAACTAGTTGTGCCATTAAATTGCCATTTAATAAATGTTATTTTTCCACTATTTTGTGATCGTTGTTCAAATTTATTACTAATTCCACTAATTGCAAATTATAACATCATGTTACCTTACATACAAGTTTATAAAACCATAAGATTCATTAAAGGTGAAAGTTTGTTTTTGAAGTGAAATTACAAGTAATGTGTCTATTGTATTACAAATCCAATTATGGTGTACATATGGATTTGCCTTTATGTACCTCAATGTCTTATACCTTAAATGTTTAATTGTTTCATCAACAATGAACAATTCTTTCAAGTCGATCATGGGCCTATTCTTATTATAAAGAAATTCAAGATTAATTATAAAGGACAATTTTTTCTTTTAACAACTAACATCTAGTAAACATGTTAGCAAAAGTAACCAAATCACCAAATCAACATATGAACACATTAGTAAGTCAACCATGTGATCATTGTGAACAATTAGTACCAACTTGATTTCAACGTGGAATTTAAAACTTGAAAATATGAAATTTGGGCAAGAAAACTTTAAGTAACACATGGTAATAAATTAACAGATCTCCCCCTTTGCATCAATGACCTTCAAGCACCTATGCCTTTTAAAAACATTTTGTGCATTTAAATTTTTTTTGGTGATGCAATTATTATATCATGAGCTACATAACTAAGATTTTAAAAATTTAATTTTTTTTTCCAATTTAAAAATAAAGTTGAAAGATTGTTACAAGTTCTTCTTGTTTATTTAAAAATCTTGGAAGTTGAAGGTTATTGTTCTTATTATTGGAAGTTGAAAGCTTTTGTTTTTGTTCTTGGAGGTTTAAGGCTTTTGTTCTTGTCTTTGAAGGTTGAAGGTTTGTGATTTATGTTTCATGAGATGTTTATTTACATATATATAAGAAAATAGTGTGGGAAAATCTTCCATTTTTTCAGGAGTTGATTTATATTAAAATGTAATTTATAATGATGAGAGGGATTTTAGGGGCAAATGTTTTTTTTATGAGAATCATGTTGTGGTTTTTGTTTATGTGTTTGAACATTTGGATTTTGAGGTGGAATGTGGAATTGAAATAAAATTAATTGATCAAACACACGTGCTATTTTTGTGCAATTGTGATGACTTTTGTTAATTTTGTGTTATAGGGCCAACCTTTAATAATGTTTGAATCCATCAAAATTAAAGTTTTATATACATTGTAAGGTTTTTTCAAAAATAAAATGGTGTTCTTGCTTGGAAAAAAAATCTTGAGTAGAATAACATGCATGTGTATGTGATGTTGTATAATTTGGTTAGGTTTCTTAAACTATGTCATTGAATGTGTCATTGTTTGTTATGTGGTAATCAAAACTAATACATGTATAAAGACAAATTCCAAAATAACAAAGGTGAAGTAATAAATTAAATATGGTGAATTTTAACATGTGAAAGCATGGGCACATTCACGCTCAAAGGAGCCACCCAAATGGGTGGACACTCCTTAAATTTGCATTTTTGCAATTTTGACCAATCACCATTGGCACACAATAATTTGGATTATTGATCTACTTTTTGCAATAGGTTACCTTATTTTCAAAGTTTCAATGAGTAAAATTTCTTGCAAATCTAAAGTCTTTTTGTTTGCAAAAATGACTTAAAACTTCGGAATGGACACTACTTTTCAATTTCAAACGTCCTTTTTGCATGTCAAATGTGGACCATTCACTTTCAAAATTTAGGCACATATTCAAGTTGATATTAAAAAAAACAACATGAGTTGAATTTTTTGAATTTCAAGTTGTATTGGATATTGACACGTTAATTTCAAATGTGCTTTTGGGCCTCAAAAATATGGAATTTGGAGATGTTCCTTTAACAAAAGCTTTCCATTTCAATGTAATCAAATTTATTTTGATGTTGTTTAAAATATATGAGGCTATTTTAAATTACACCCTATGTTATTTTAGGTTACCTTAATTATTCTAACTTATATCCTAAGTTATTACAAGTTATTATAAATTATTATACCTTTAGTTATACCCTAAATTATTATAGACTATTTTACTTTAAAGTATCCAAACTTATTATAGGCTTTATATTTTAAGTTATTTTAAGTAACCATAGGTTATGCCTTAGGTTTTTAATTATGTTATTATAAATTTTTTCCCTAAGGTATAATAACTTAAAATAATATGAAATAAAATATAATAACTTAACGTAAAATAACATATAAAAATGCATATAATAATTTAAGGTGGAATAACCTATGGTAGAATGAAAAAAAATAGTTTAAAATAGCCTACTGTAAAATAATTTAGAATAACTAAGAAGAATTTGTGGTATAATAACCTAAAATAACCAATATTAACTGAAGGTAAAAAAATAATTAAAGAAATGAAAAATCCAATAATAACTTTTTAAAAAAAATCTTAAATAGCCAAGAGTAACTTAAGATAATCAAGAATAACATACAATAGAACAACCAATAATAACATACAATAAAATAGTCAATAATAGCTTACGATAAAATAAATAACAATAACCTATGATAAAATAACCAAAAATAACATGTGGTAAATAATCAATAATAACCCATGGTAAATAATATTGAATAACTAACAATAACTTACAATAGAATAACAAAAAATAACTTATGATAAATAGCCTAAAATAAATAATGATAAAATAATTTAAAATAAAACATGATATAATAACCAATAATAGTCTGCAATATAATAGTTAATAATAATGTAAGATAAAATATTTTAGAACAACTAACAATAGCCTACGATAGAATATCCAATAATAGCTATGATAAAATAACCTAAAATAACCAATAATAGCTTATGATAAAATAATTAATAATGGTCTATGTTGAATAACTTATAATAACCAATTATAACTAATGATATAATAACCAACAATAGCTTATGGTATTTTTTTTTAAAAACCAGAATAATCAACAATAACCTATAATAAAAATAACTTAAAATAGCCTACAATAGAATAACAAATAATAATCTATGATAAAATATCCAAAAATAGCTTGTGGTAAAATAACTTGAATAGCCAACAATAACATATGGTAAAAGGGTACATTCAAGACAAAAGGAGCCATGATATGTGTAACCATTGTTTAGATTTTTATGATTTGTTGATTTTTTTTCAACAACATTTCACAATTGATTAATGTTTTGCAATTAGAAGGTTTGTATCATAATTTGTTATCAAGCCCAAAAGGCCCAACAAAATTATTAGAATGAATGATAAAAAAGGATTAATAAAGTACTGTAACCAATCTTTTTAGTGCTTAAAATGTGTTGTTTGAGCATGGGATTATAGTTTTAGGGTTGAAATAAAAATATGTTATTCATGAATACAAAAATGAGACATTTGTAAACAAAAAGGACTATAAATTGCAATTATTATATGAATTGAATTTGAAATAATGGCATATGATGGTAACACATATTGGATGATTTTTTTTTAATGTACACGTTTTCAAGTTTGTTAGATCTTATTGTGGAGGATGGAGGCAAAGTTGGTGTAGATGCAATGGAAAATTTAATCTATTAAGCCTCAAAAACATGATCCCATATAGATACAAATTACATGAAAAACCAAAGTTTTAAATCATAAATATAGATGAAAACATTTGTCCAAAATGTCAAAATATGTGGATGAAATATATAATTAATTGTACATCCATTTCACCAATTTGGCAATCTGTTAGTTTAATCTAAGCCGTTGAATTTAGGGCATCTAAAATTTGAAATTTGAAAAGTAATTAGGGCAACACAAGTGCTTCGTCTTTCTCACAGTGAATTAGGGTTGAATATCTTTTCCTTTCTCATTTGCATCTTTCTTTGCAACATAGTTTTTCTGTAACAACATTGTTATCAAGCTTGGAAATCCTTGCAATACATTTATTCATGAGAAATTCTAAAAGGAAAGTATCAAATGATGGAGAATTGAAACACATTAGTGAAGCTATGTGGCAAATGTTGAAATGAACCACTATTCTCAAGGAAGTAGAAGAAGAAAATTCAAACTCATAAGTTTTCTACACCCCCCCCCCCACAAAGTCTTACACATTTTAACTACAATGAAGTCCTCCAAAGCACACAACTAAGTTGTGTAATGATAAAACATGTCTACATACTACTCTTGTTTGCATGACAATATTCTACATGAATTGTTCAATCCCAATCTTCATGTGTGTGGAACATCAAGCTTTATAGACAAGAGCAAGATTGTTGATTGGGTTCGTATGACTATGTGTTTCCTTTCTTCAAATGGATCTTTGGGGTTTACTCTGTATCCACCCCATGATTTGGAGCAACTAAACACTGGGAAAGGACCTTTTAGTCCTCACAAGGTACATGTGTTTCAGACCTTAGGTTGATTTTTTAAAGTCGATTTTCTATGTTGCAAGTTGTTACATGTAGGTTGGTTTTACAAGAACTTTGTAATAAGTTTGAGGAATTCCATTGTTTTATGTATCTTGGTCATATTTGCAAGTAATGGAACTAGTTGAAGGGGGGCTAAGCAATCCATTAGAGACATACACGGTGCCTGCTCACGGCAACAAAGTGTATTGGGAGTGGTATGTTCAAAAGAGGAAAGATGACAATCATAAACGAGTGAAGTTCTAGAAGGAACATCAAAAAGCACAATGAGTAGAAGCAGCAACGCAACTTGAAGTTGAAACTGACAAAATCCTACAAAAGGTTAAACGAGGTATAGTTAAGTCAGTTGATTTGCATGCTAGGCAAAAGCAAAAGTTAAGTGCAGAACTTACAAGAAGCATAACAGTCTATGTTGTAGATAAATTAAGTGGGTACTCGAAGGAATTTCAACAAATTATGTTTGAGAAGTTTTTGGGTTATTTGCTTGTGAAAGGTATGTTGCCTTCATACTGTTATGATATTTCTACTATGAAACATAACCAAGAGGTGGTGGAAAACCTTAAGGATGGGTTAAGTACTCATCTTGTTGGCCAACACCACTCCAAACTTCTTGTTGCAAAAGATAATATTTTCACGTTGGCAACTTCATAATCATTGAGTAGTGGAAGAGGCATTACAAATGTTTTAGGTGTTGTTAGAAGGAGCATTAAAAAGGGCACAAAGTTGCGCATATTGTTAGATACCTAGAATGACACATTTTGGTTGAGTTCTAGGAAGGCAAAACGTGTTGATGCCTTATTTAAGCTACACAAGAAAATTGTGTTAGATTCATGGAGTACATAAACTACCATTTCCCCAAATCGCAAAGACATTAGGAACAAAAGGATCGGAGTAAAGTCATATGAATCACATGCAACACATTATTTGCAAATTTCACAAGTTTGTTTGTTTTTTACTTGGCACTTAATTGGTTCCATAGAACTTAATTTTACAAGTTGTTTTCATTTCTTACTCTGTAGTGCTACAAAATTCAACAATCATCTATTATTACAAGCAATAAGTTATGTTGTTGTTGTGTTTTGCAATGCTACAAAATTCAAATTTCTATTACATATGCATGGTTAAAATCTCATTCAATTATTGTCCTTTCTATCATTGGAGTCATGATATGGTGTGTATCTTATATAATGGAGTATAATTTTGCTTAAGTGACTTTTAAATAATTTAGCAATGCTTTAAGTCCTTATGTCAAGTTTACTTAGGTTCCTTGATTTTCTCCTTAGTTCAAGACTACTATGCTTTGAAAGGTCATGTGAAGGATTACAAGTGCCAAAAGTGACTACCAAATACTTTGGTTGTGTTTGCAGTGTTTATGTTTTTTCATTAGGTTTTTTATTGTATCACTTCTATCCTTATTAAGTGATTGTTGTGGTTAGAATGCTTATTTTCTTTTTGCTTGAAAGCTCAACTATGCTTTGTAGGGTGTTAAATACCTTGGTTGTGCTTGGAGTGCTTATGTTCAAGTTCTTTAGGTTCCTGATTATATCTCTTATGTCATTATAAAATCATGGATGTGCTTAGAATGCTTATGTTCTTTACTTAAGTTCTTAATTATCATTGAATTGTCCTTATAAAGCGATGGATGTGCTTAAACTACTTAACTACTTTTTGTTTGGTCTAGCTCAACATTGCTTTGTAGAGTGCTAATTACATTGGTTGTGCTTACAATTCCAATTATTTTGTTCCTTACATGTGGGTTCCTTTAATTTTTAGTGCTTTTGTCCATACTAAATGATTGATGTGTTTAGTTTGCATTTAAAACATTGACTAAATCAAACTATGTGAGTGATGGATGTGTTTATCTAATAAACATTTAACTATATGAATTTGGTTTTAAAAGTTCATTTGTGTTTTGTAGGTTATTAAATTAAAAAAATTAGTACATTAGTATGCCTTAATTAGCATTGTCATGCAGTGCTTACTAATGTGATAATTATAATACTGGTCTAAATGAAGTATATGATCCAAACTAGTCTAATTTACTTTCAATATTTATTTAATGATCTTTCACTAATGATTTGATTAGCTATGGTGATAAAGATCAAATATTTGACATTTTATAATTCAATTGTTGGTTGCAGTTGGAATTTTTTATAAACTTTAAGACCAAGGATCCAATTGTTCCTATAATGTTCACAATATTTTAGTCCCTTAAATCTTGGTGGGTGCAAAGGCTAACCACTTGGAACACCTGTTGTTGTCGCTACCACCGAAAGGTTAAGGAATTTTTGAATTGCTTCAATAACATCCAACTGTTAGATCAAAGATGTATTCTTATTGAGCACATTGTGTGGAGCAATGGTTGTTCTGGGCAATTCAAGAGCAGTAGAACATGATATTTTTGGTCACATTATCCAAGTTTGATTACTTATGAATCTTGTCCCTCTGGATGCCAAATGATTTGGAATTTCTTTGTGACTAGACACGGGAAAGGCAAGGTGGATGGATTTAGAGTCTTACTAAAAAGAGACATCAGAAAAGAACATATCAAACCCTTGGGCCAATAGTATCAAAATGCAAGGGAAATGGTTCAATTTTTGAGAGCAAAATCAAACAAGCAGCATGATGCACATGTTATTGTGAGGAGAAATGTTAACAAGTGGTTTTGGGAGGTAAAAGTTGGTGATGTGGATAGGTCCAAAAGTTGGGAATATGAAAATTTGATTGGAAGTCACAAAATGCATCAAGTAAGGTCTATCTCTTATGGAAATCCAACATTGTTACAATATCGTGAGTTGTTATGTTTATGTGTACATTGTGTGGACTAGAATCCAAAGTTGTTGTGTGAGTTAGAAATTCATGTGTCACCATGGTCCTTGAAAAGATTGAAACCCCATAACACTTTAGATGTTAGAAAAATGATGTATGATTCTGATGTTAAAGTCGAGGTTGGATCAAGTGGAGAATGGATAACATAAACTATCAATGTTGGAGACAATGTAGTTATTTATGTTAACAACTCCATAAATAAAAGTTTTTAGATTTTATTGGTTGACAAGGGCATGGCACATAGTCCAAGAATCATTCAAAGTGATTGGAACAATGAATAATATCTAGAAGGGGATGTTGTATTGTGTGGAATGTGGTATGATAAATTATTTCCAAATAGTTGTTCTTACTTGCTTGGAGATGAAAAATCCTTTGCTTATGTTTTTCACATTTGATATTAGCCTCCAAGTTTCCCATGCCTCCCACATCACACAGTCAAAGGTAGTTATGCATCATAGGAGCTATCCATGAAGGTAGTGGACATCATATTAGATGCACTTGAAACAATGAAGTTGTTGGATTAAACTTTGGGTAATCTAATCAATTAGATTTCTCTATGTCATTATTTAGTTGTAATGTTATCTTTACTTGAAACTCGTGCACATGTATGTTTTGAAAGCTTTTTTATTATGCATGAATTTGTGGATTAGTCCAAAAGTTTCATGAACTTCATTTTCAATGGGCTTGTGTTGTGGCTCAGGTTTCATTTGCAAGTTAAGTCATTATGAAAGCCCTTTAGGGCATGGTCCCAAGCTAGCAAGGCATGATTTTTTGTGTGGAGTTGTAGCTAAAGTAATCAGGGCATAAACTTAGTCTCATTTTGCATAGTAAAATCTCCATGTACTTGATCAAAGTTCTTCAAGTTTGTTGAATGTTTTATGTGATCAATTTTCTTTACTTAGAGTTGTACACATGATTTTTGTTCAATTTCTTTTACTTTGTGTGGGATCAAATGGATCAATTCATCATTGGCTCAGTATTATGGGTTTAGTTGTTGCTTTGCTTAATTTTCAAGTTAGGCTACTATCAAGGCTAGGGCATGGTACATTCTAGCAAGGCATGATTTTTTTAGGAGTTGAACAACCAAAACAACTTGAGGTGCATAAAAATTTGGCATCATTTTACATGAATAAACTTTGGATTTGCACTCTCTTGAAATTATTTGTATTTTTTAAAGTTAGTTTCATTTATTTGGAATTGCATGTTATTTAGTTCCTTTGGCATTTTCATGATCTATCGATCATGGCCTAAAAAATGTATTGATTATGGGCAACTTGTTGGCAAGGTTTATTTTTGTAGATCAATTGTTGCAAAAACTAGAACAAGTGGAGAATTTTGGAAGGGCACACTTTATAAATATGGATTTTTGTGGAATTGTAATCAAAGGCAATAAATACATAGAACTCTAAATAACAAAATTTTAAACTATGTATAAACAATTGCTAATTGGAGGCTTTTTGGGCATGTGAATTCCTTCAAACTAAAGTTTTCAAAATTTTGTTGACCTAATAGGATATTTGTTAAATCCATGAAAATGTTGAAGTTTAAGATTGTAACAGATGGGCATTAAAAAAAATTGTAATGGAGGAGTAGGCTTGGAATTAAAAATAGGTGATGTTTAATTTTTTAGTCTTTAGTACCCACCTATTTTCATGAGTACTATAAGTTAATGTAAGTTTTTTGGTGTTTAGAAGACCCATCTCTTTTTCCCTACTTGTCTTTATTCTAGTTCATTTTCAACATTTATTAGATGGCACATGGGACTATAGGAGCTTCAAAACTTAAGCAAATCATTTCAATTCTTTTAGGAATTTTGCTTGTATAGTAGGTTCTGCCACATCCATGTTCATGATTATTATTGTTTAGGATTGCACAACATATGTGCACCAAAATGATTTGCAACTTGGATTTGTTTCTTGCCACGTCACATTACACATTTTTAAGTGTATGGTTTTGTTGCATTGTTAATTTTGTTTCCTTGTTCTTGCAGGTTGAAATTGTGATGGCACTTGAAGAGCAATTTTCAATCACTTTGGATGAGGACGGTGCTAAAAAGATTATCACAGTTCAAGATGTTGTTGATGTGATTAAGATTGTTAAGAATGTTCGATGGAAAAATTATGTTCGATCTCATTGTGGGCTATATTGGAGCTCTTTTGATGAAGTTATATTATAAAGCTCAGGTGCGAACCCATGACAACATTAGATAATTACAGTAAACTAGACCATTACAAAGGTAGAACATAACATAAATAAGTTGTTTTAGAATAAATTTGAAATGTACATACTCATTCTTTTCGACATGTTGAATGGTGTCATTCAATAAACTACTTCTTCTCTTCTAGGTGGATTTATTCTTGCATTTAATAGTGTGTTTTCTTCTTGATACATTTTTTTGGGGTGATGTAAACAAGCTAAACCAACAACCTTGGAGGCTATACAATATGTCATTACAAACCAATTGGATGTGGAACTTCAAATATGTATTTAAAAATGGATAGAACTTGCATAAATCATAGATCAAGATTTCTTTCATGATCAATTGAAAAAAATTATCTTAAAACGTCACTCAAAGGCCTTCACTTATTCTTGACTTTTGACTTCCTTGGAACACAAAAAAACTTCATCAGTTGTTGCAACCTATATGAAAAGTTCAACATATTTTAGGATCTAATTATGGGCCAATTTTTAAACAAAATGTACACACTTAAATACCACTAAATTGTTATATACAAAAAAATCCACACATAAAACTATAGCCACCAAATGGCCATACACAAAAACCTTATATAAACATATGTTTATGTGGCATTCAAATACACCAAATGACCATATAAAGAAGCCTTATACAATCATACAACCATAAGTCATTATGAGTGTATGTAAATTTACATAAGTCATTAAGATTGGCTTCTATATATTTACATACACTTTAGCTTAAATCCAAAGTTGTGTCTTTTGGTAAAGTGAACTAGAATACACTTCAAGGGATGTCTACTGTTGCAACATGACATGTTCCAAGCAATGAACTGATGGGGTTTATCTAGACATTGAAAATTCCATCAACATATGTAATATAAATGCCATACAAGCATCAACTCATTCCATCTTTGTGAAAAATAACAAATGCTATAATTTTGGATTATGGCACTAGAAAATGAAAATCAATGTAGAAGAGTTTTAAGCTTAAGAAATTTTTAACAAAATTGCCAATTGCTTTCAAGCTACCATAACTTGTTATAGTGAACATATAGATTTCCTTGCCAAACATGCAAGATAATGTCAAAACCTAGCAAAGTATGTTTAAAGCAATGGTTTTTTAAATAAAGCACATCATATGTTCCATACACTAGACTATAAAAGGACTAGAGACAAAAAATAGAAGTTGTGCTTGGATCTATACCAAACACTAGTACATGACATATTTCATATTCACATACCACAACCTAGTCCATCTGAAGCATTTTAGGATGTTAATATCATTTTCCTTTAAGTTTTCCTTTAGTGACTAAAGGTTTGTCTTTTTCAACTTGCCCTCTAGTACAAACATGCTTGTCAAGTTGTGTACCCCAATGCTTTTTAAGTTGTTTTGGATTTGGAGCCCAATGTTTTTTGCTGGCATTGTTGATGTCTGGATCATAAGATGTGGCATCACGTTATTCTTGTTCATTTGCAAAATATTTCCCTAAAACATTATATCAAGAATATTTTTGAATTTCATGGCCATGCCATGAACTCAAAGGGGCCTTAAATCTGTAAATCTGCCAATGTGAATTTGCATTGGTTGGATTAAATTCAAATGATTTTCAACCAAAACTAAATTAGATTCAACAGTGTCTTAAAATTTTTCCAATACAATAAAGAACAATATGCACCTACAAACATATTTAAACATGACATATTGTAAACAAAAAATTGTCCATAACATAATTTTATATCATTTGCATTTGAAGGGAGAAAATCATTTGAGATTATGGCCAAGGAAGCAATTTTCTTATGAGTAGAGTTGACCACTGTAACTTGTGATTTTCGTTTTTGGAATGTGTATTTGCTTTGTTTTATCGATGCAACCTACCCACTAGAATAATGTTACAATTATTTTTCATTTCCTTGCCAAGTATTTGTGGAACATCACTTGGTGGCAAAATAATCCCTCTACAACAACAAGTTATTTAGCTAAATAATCAATTTAAAAAACCACTTGTTTTTTTAACATAATGTTCAAAATGGGAATTTTTGACAATGAGGTATAAGTTACAAATGTAGATCAATCAAACATAAAAAAGATTTGAATATAGAACAACTAACCAGCTAATAGTGTAGGCAATTATTTGATAGGGCAATCTTGTGTAACAACCATTTGCATGCACCTTTCTTGTACAATCATTTGCAAGTGCTTCTCGTGGGCAATTAGTCTTCTCTTCAAAATGCAAGTTGAACTATTTTTGCAAAACCTTGCCCTTAGATCCTCCAACTTGAACATTTACACCAATTTGTACCTTAGCACTTGTTTTCAAATATGAATCTATTTCATCATTGTTAGACATGGTTAAAGATCTAAAAGATGTTGTGCAACCCTGGCCACCTGTGAATGACACCAACTCTAAAGGGCTATTATAAAAATTTGCCTTTGTTGATGTCATTTGTCTAAATGGGTAAATAGTAATGGTACTCCCTAGTTTAGTTTTCTTGAAAGCAGATGCATCACCTACACGCAAGCAAAGGACATATCAAATGGTGCCATCTAAACATGACATTCAACAACTTATTACTTTAATTCTTGGTGCATTGAAGTATTATTAAGTTGGTCAATAATTAGTTAAACAAAAAAAAAAACATGTTAGCACATCAAGGATTAATGAAATGAATCTATCAAGCTAAAATTCAAGCACATCAAGGACTAATTAATTAGTTAAGTAAGGAAGCAAATGACTAGATGTTTTATAATAACACAACAAGGACTAAACTAATCAATCAAGGAAGAGAATAGAGGAAATGGGTAGAAATTTAACACATCAAGGACTATAGTAAGAAAATAAGGAACATTGTAAAGGAGAGGGCAAAAATTTAGCACATTAAAACTAAATTAAGAAAATAAGGCACAAAGCAAAGGAGAGGGCAAAAATTTAGCACATTAAAACTAAACTAAGAAAATAAGGAACAAAACAAAAAAGTTTAACAACTTTTAGCACATTGAAGATTGAACTAAACAAACAAGGAACAAAGCAAAAGACATGAGTAGAAGTTTAGCACATCAAGGACTTCAGTAAGCAAATAAGAAACAAAGCAAAGGAGTTGAATAGAAATTGAACACATCAAGGATTAAACTAAATAAATAAATAAATAATATAACAGAGGGGATGAATAGAATTTTAGCACATCAAGGACAAAACTAAACAAATATGGGAAAAAAAAATGATATGAAAAGAAATTTAGCACATGCTTACAAGTAGGAAAGTGTTGTGCTAACTTTGCTTTCAAGGACCACTTAATTTCTTCATGCTACTCTTGTAAGCCCAACTTATTAGCCAAGCCTTTGACTTCATCATCTTCCTCCCCAAAACCCTAGCTACACCACTAATCAAGATGTAATAGTTGGTCACAAACAAGACATTTTTTTTGTAGCTTAAAAAACTCACCCAAACAAAAGGTGTGGTAAGTATGTTTACATGATGTCATAGCTATGTTCAAACAATGGTACCCCTAGTTGCAAAATCCACATGGTCTCACATTTACAACCACTAAATTTTTAGAGGTTGGTGGGCAAGTTGGGTGCAAAATTGGTTTGGGCCAAAATGACAAACCACCACCTTTATGCATTTCAACCACTTGGTTGGCCATTGCATTTTGCGTCTATTACAAATCAAATACTTCTTTATGAAACTCAACGATATTACAATCTAATTTCCAAGATTCAACTTTAGCATCTTGGAAGACATCTTCACCCTTGATAGTTCTCTTGGTCTTGTCCTCAAAAAGTTCTTTTGAAATTTTCAATTGTTTTTCTACAAGTTGTTGCTTATGTGCAAGGATGTTAAAGGCCTTACAAGACTTTTTTAATTAGTGGCTAGCACATTGAAGTCGTGATTTTGTAATATTTCCGACTCTAAAGTCTTCACACTTGTAATCAACTTAGAAGCAAACAATTTACCAAGTCAATGTATTACATGGAAAAAATCAAGGGAATAAAAGACCTAAAGCCAAATTGTTGTAGCATTTTTTGATGAATTCAAAACTGAGCTAATACTTTATTACTTGAAAAAATTAGGGCAACAAAAGACCTATAGTAGAATTGTTGTGGCATTGTTTGATGAATTCAACATTGAGCTGATAGCATCTTGGTTTCGTTTTGTAAATTGAATGGCTTAAAGTAATTTGATACATTACATCTAAGCATAAAGGTTGGCACAAGTTCAATCAGTTCAACGTTAGTGGATTGTTGAAACAAGACGAAATTGACGACAATTTTGTAACTTGTGAATTGCAATGCCTAGTTGTATAGTGAATCAATGACTTTTGGCCTCTTCTTGCATATTCAAACCTAATTGCATATTCAATGAACAAATTTTGGCTTTAGTTGACATAACATATTGCTTAAGTGGAAACATTGATCAAAGATTGAGTTGCACTTGGTTTTTTGTAGAAGTCTTTTGTTCACGCAAATGTTGACATTCAACTTCCATCACATTGAAGTTGCATTGCACTTCCAACACATCCACTTTTCGATCTTCCATGTTGAAACGCAACCCTATCAACTTTTCAAATAATTGAAAATTTTCATCCTCAACACATTTTATTCAAATTTGCACCTGCAATGCCAATTCATAAAGCAAAGCCTACAAAACTTCAACTTTGTTTAGATCCATTGGTGAAACACCATATGACATTGTACACCTCTAGGATGAAGTTTTGTAGATTTCGGCCTTTTCCATGGTGCATCACCTTTTGACTTACAAGAAAGTTCACTGCCATTCACTTTTGAAGCCTGCAACTTCATCATCTTCTCCATTGTTTCATTACGTGCTTTCTCTCTTACAATGCAAGCAACAACTTTTGCCCAATTTATTTTGAATCCTTTCACCTCAGTTATGTAACCTTTCACCACCCAAAACATGAGCTCATTGTTTGATGGTTTTGTTGTGCCACATATTTTAACATACAAATTTATAAACTTTCTCCAAGTTTCTAGATGCAAATGATTATTAATGGTTTTGAACTTAGACACCTTTGCAAAAAACCCCTCCACACTTACTTCTATAACTTGTTCTAAGGTAAGATCAAATATTGGATTCAAAGCCTTTCCCATGTAACTTTCTAACATTCACAAAAAAATCTTTTATTCGGTCCTTGAAGTTTACAACCTTTGAATTCAACCCAACTGAATTGATGTGTGTGGTAAATATTTTGTTGTCCATTATGTGTGGTATGTCGAGAGTTCAAAAAAGCTACACCTTCAAAATTATGTGATGCATGAAAACATTCAAATTTGAAGCATTCAAATTGTAATTAACACCATTGTTTCTCACATCAATGCTCCAACAATGAGTTGAAGCATGTACACGAATGGCATGAAAAGAAAAATCATGTTGCATTCGTGTGAAAATGATAGAGTATTTGACATGAAAAAATGTTATGGTGGCAAAAAAAATATTAGTGTAATCGTGTGAGAGAATGAAAGAATGTTGCAATGGTAGAGAAGATATTAGGGTAATCAGGTGAAAGATGTGGTAACTTTATCAAGAAAAAGAAAGTCACGAACGCCTAAGTTAAAATTCAAATATTTCATCCAACACTTTAATTTCAGGTAACTTGACAACCACCACCTCATCATATTTTGTAAAACTCAATGTTTATTAAACACTCCCTAAGGGTGCACCCTTGGTTCCTATTATTTTGAATGTACCCAAAATAACATAAATAATTAAGAATAGCCTATGATAGAATAACCAACAATAACCTATGATAAAATCACCAAAAAAATCAATAATAACATATGGTAAAATAATTAAAAATAGTTAATGGTAAAATAGCTTATAATAGCCTATAATAACCTATAATAGAATAACCATTAATAACCTACAATAAAATAATCATTAATAGCCTATGGTAAAATAACCTAGAATAATCAACAATAACCTACAATAGAATAACCACCGATAACCTATGGTAATATAACATATAATAGCCAACAATAGTTCAAAATAAAATAACCAGCAATAGCCTATGGTAATGTAACCTATAATAGCCAACAATAACTTTAAATAAAATAACTACCAATAGCTTATGGTAATGTAGCTTATAATAACCAACAATAGCCTATGGTGAAATAACATAGAATAGCCAATAATGACATACAATACAATAGCTTATAATAACCTAAAGTATAATAACAAAAAAATACTAATAATAACATAATGTAACCAACAATGGCATATGATATAATAGCCTAGAATAGTCCTATGGGAGAATAACTAAGAACCGCAAAGAATACCATATGGTAAATAACGTAGAATAACCAATAATGTTGTATGATAGAATAACATATGGGAGAATAGTCAAGCTGCCAAAAATAACTTATGGTAAAATAATGCAAAATAACCAACAATGGTGTATGATAAAATAACATGTGGTATGATAGCTAAGAATTGTTAACAATAACTTGTGACAAAATCATATAGAATATCCAATAATGGCCAACAATATAATAATTTAGAATATCTTAAAAAAACCTATGGTAGAATAACCAAGAATTGATAAGAATAGCTTGTGATAAAATAATATATAATAGCCAACAATGGCCTATGATATAATAATCTACAATAACTTACAATAACCTATGATAGATAATTAATAATTGCTAAAAATAACTTGTGGTAAAATAATATAAAATAACCAACAATGGATTAAGATATAGTAATTTAAAATAAACTAGAATAATTTATGGTAGAATAATTAAAAATTGTTAGGAATAGCCTAAGGTAAAACAAAAAAAGTGCATAATAATGTGTGATGACAAAAAAATATCATTCACTTAAATAGTGGTTCAATGGTTAAATACTTGTTCCTTAAATATGGAAGTGAAAAGAGATGAAAGGTTCAAACCAATGTTAGGCAATTATTTAAAATTAGGTGAGAACTAACTTGGTTTTTAGGTTGGTTTTGACCCTGAAATTTGTCAATTATCATTTTTCCTTACATAGGGGTTGAAAACCGAAGCTAAAAATTGGGCATCATGAAAATCAACTAGGTTTTCTTTGGGTCAAAGTATGGTCGGGGTACCAAAATAGATCGTCTCCTTTTGTATCCAGTGGACCCCCTCACTTAAAACATGTTGTTGTAATTTAATGGCACATTCATATTGAGAGTTTGATTTTTTTCATTGACAAATACATTACTAAAATATTATTCTATGCATAACATATTAAATTTGAACAAGTTTTAAGATTCTTACCAAGTCATGGAAAAAAAAAGTCCAGGAATTTGTCTCATGAGAAAAAAAAAGTTCAAGGATTCATAAAGAATGTTTTTTATAAAAAAATTGACCAAGATTCTTACCACAAACACCTTAGATCCTAATGTACATAAAATGTATGAGTGTGAGAAAAATCAAATGACCTATTGTAATGTAATGTTTTTCAAAAAATGGAATTTTTGGGAATTTTGGGTCATTGATAGAACATGGCCCACATTGGATAAATTTTACTATTCTTATTTTCATAAGTGAAAAAATAGATATTTTAAGTGCCTATATAAAAATTAGAACAAAATTATTTCATTTGACATGAAAAAAAGGAAAACTAAAAAAAAAATCATAGGAAAAATGAAAAAAAAAAATCGAGTCCTTACATCACAAATTTAACATCTCATGATTTATAAATGGAAATCATGTAACATTAGTTCATTCATAATTAATGCGTTTCACGTGCTAATATCATACATTGAATATACATTTTACACATGAATTTATTGGAAGATGCAAAATTTGTGTGACATTTGTTCATTCATAAGTTTGTATTTCATTCATTAACACATTTATTTATGTGTTAAATGTGTTTTCAATGCATTATATTTGTGTGTAAAATGTACGAACTTGTGAATGAAGAATTTGCATGATTTTCATTATTAATTCGTTGCATGTTCAATTTGTGATGTAAGAGTGAGTCCTTAGTGTTTTTTAAGGGGTATCCCAATCATGCTTTGACCCCTATGTTAAAAAATTGATACCTAAATAAGGTATTGGGTCTAAACCCAATCTCAGTGCTTAGGCCTATTGTCCACAAGTCTAGGATGTAAAGTGAGGTAGATATGTTTATCATTGAACATTATTTTATCACTAAACATTTTGATAGATCTTTATCAATTCTTTTCCATTTTGAGTGATTTAAAATGTTATAAAAACACTTTATCAAGTTCTACAAATCATCTTTGAAATGCAAAGCCAAAGGAGTAGCTAAAAACAAGTAGTAAAGAAAATATGTTTTTTCGAATTGTAAAATGTGTTTTAAAAAAAAATTCATTTTGACCCTTCCTATTTCATTAGTGCATAACTTTCTCAATTTTGGTTCAAATTGAGTGATTTAAACTGTTTTAAAATTGCCACTTAAAGCTTTACAAATCATCTTGTATTTCTAAAGGCACCAGAGTAATATTTAAGGATTTTTTAAGGGGTTCCAAAAATAGGCTATGGGCTGTTTGATCGAGATATTTTTATAAAATTGACCCCCCTTTACTTTGGGGGGCTTTAACTTTCTTGCCTCTAATCCATTTTTACCAATTTTTAATGTGACAAATGTGCCAAGAAGAGGGCTCCATCTATTTTTTGGACACCATAAACAATGGGGCCCTCCTCGAAAAATGGCGAGCAAGCCCTACTTTAATTATTTAAATACCAACCTGCCTAGCTTAGTTTATACTTTTTTTGCTTTAATTGGCCACCTAAGTAGCACCTATGTTGAAATTTAAATTTGTCAAATTTCTTTTTTTTTCTTTCAAAAATGATGGTTTTAAAAATTTCCAAAAAAATTCATCATGCATATGATGAAACTTTCTTTTTGCGTTCTCATCAAATTTTTTAAATTTTAGGTTTTCAAAATATCCCTAACTTGGGATGCAAATTTTTTTTAAAAAAAAATCAATAATTGATTTGTAAGAACCGAATGTGAAAACCAATTGTTATTACATTTGTTAAAATTGGTGTATTTCAAAACGACTTAACTTGGAAATTAAAGAAAAATTGATACCCGACTAGGTTTTTAACATGTCAAAAAAAAAAAACTAAACTAATTTTCACAAACCTATGTGAAAATCGTAATTGATCGATTTTCACAAACTTATGTGAAAATTGGGATAGATCGATTCTCATAAAAATGTGAAAACCACCAAACACTAATTCAAACCTTCACACCTTCACATTTGCACCTTAAGTTGGTGGGCAACATGTTTAAATGGGATAGGTTCTTAGCTTACGCTAAATAACCTAATGAAGGTTCCTAAATGTTTACTTTAGACTCGTAATTAGTGAAATTATTATTAATGATTTAACTATTACTGAATTTGATTAACCATTGGTGATTTAATTAGTTTTAAAATTAAATAATTAATTAAAAAAATTAATTAGTTACCTTTAGTTAAATCCCAGTTAAGTCCTAGTTAACTTGTAGTTAAGTTTTAACTTTTAACTAAGTCTTAATGAGGTCTAGTTAACTTCTAGTTAAGTTCGAGTTAACTTTCATTAAATTTTAGTTAATTCATAATCAGCTTCTAGTTAGGAAGGTTCCCGAGAAGCTTCCTTATTTGATGCACACATAGAAGCCTCCTTGGAGGCTTGTTTGAGCTAGGTTCCCAAAGGGTTATAAATAAGAATAAGACCCTTCATTTCCTTCAATCTGTTCAACATCAATATTGAACACGATCTTGCACCATAGCCTTGTCATGTTTTTTTTTCTTGTTCATGTTTACATATGTTAGCTAAATAAACATTATTTTCACGTTTGTTTTACACATTTCGTATTCTTGTTCATAGTTCTTATGTTCTTGTTTTTTAATCACATAATTTGTCTTGTTCCATATTAGAAAATTTTACTTAAACCTTTCTTTTAGCCTTTATTCTTGTGGTTCTTCGTGTCCTTAAAAATAATCCACCATTTCTAATTACTTTAGAGGTTTTAGGGGGAAAACTTAAGGGGTGTGTCTTGTGTGTTGTGTAAGAATTTTTTGATTATACTCCAAAGTATTAGAATCTTTTGAACATTATTGATTTATTTTTTTCCAAATGTTTGTTTAAATTGTATTTTGTTTATGAAGTTATATTTGTTTGATTTTTCATGTTAGAAAGTTTGAATGTTTCTTATAATTTTCGTTGTTTTCATTAACTTTTAATGCCTATTTGTCACTTAATGTTGTAGAATTGAAATGTTCATTTTTTGCTCCTACTTTTTAAATATAAAAAACCCAGTGATTTCATTAAATGGCCTTAATAATTTGCTAACATCTAATAAGTTTATTGAATTACTAAAGTCTTGGCCCACCACACTCGTGCCACCAATATATATATGTATATATTTATGTTTCCCAAATTGCCTTCCATTATAGCAAATAGACAAACCATAGAAACAATGATTGATTATAGGAAGTTAATCATGATTACTATGAACATATTTGTTTACCTTAAAACAATTAGGAAAAAACTAATTATTTGTGAAAGGGAATGAAATAAATAGGAAAAATTTACAAACAAGGACAAATGAACCAAAAACATGCATATATCAACAAGCTACAAATGTAGACATAAAAGAGTCCAAATTTTTTTTTATGGGGGCGTTTGCTAAGAACGTAATTTAACAAGGTTATGCACTTCTTGCCAAAATCCATTCAATACCTCCATCACAAGTTATTGAAATCCTTACTATGAAAAAACACTTATATTGTGCCAACACAATAGGAAAATCATGATGGAAAATGGAAAGCAAAACAAACAAGATTGGATACAAACTATTGCTAATTGATCAAATTGCCATGGGTGTACAAATATGCTTTAAATTCCTTTCTTATTAAATGACCATGTTGGAGATAACTTGGTTGAAAACTAAACACAAAATATATTTTAGGAAAGACAATGGTGAACATGGGAATTTCAATGAATGTGAGAAGTTCATATATAAGCTTAGGTGTTGGATTTTTAACATGTAATTGTGAAGATAATTTAATTTCTTATGTTTTATGGTGATTTTTCATTTATTAGAGACCCATATTTCTAATAAGTGGAAATAATTTAAGAACCACACCATCACACATCTTTGAATCTATTGAATTTTAAACACTCCCTAATGAGTTCTATCTAACACATAATGTGGCTAACAATGCTTACCTTTCATAAAATCATTTGGTTTTGTCACAATGTTGGATTTGTTTGACCTTGGGTTTATGGTAAATTAAAAACCCACGTATGTGGTTTTAATTTAAAATTATGTTCATGGTTGGGTATTTTTTTCTCTTTTGAAAGGTATTGAATTTCAAATCAATGTGGGACAACATAACATGTAGAACCAACATAATTTTTTTAATTATAAAACATGAATTTTGATGCATCTTTAAGTTCTTTTGAAGGCTTGGGAAATGAACCCCCATTGGTAATAACAAAAATTATATAATTTAAAGAAGAATAATTTGACAACACATTTTTTAATTTCTCACATTAGTAAAAGAAGGGTGAACAAGAGTTTTGAAATGAAAATTAAGATGAAATGATGTGTTCACAAACACTATTCAGTGCAAAATTAACATTTTAAACAACTTAGACTTGGCTCATTATTCCTTCTTTGAAAAAACATCCCAAAAAAATGTTACAAATGATAATTCCTTAAATTTTACTTTTCCTTTCTAGTACCCTTCATCAAGTAAGAATATGGGTTTAATTTACTTTAGTTTACAAAAGTCGTTACAATGAGAGATTAGGGGTTTTATTCGGATTTTTTCATGGTTTGTTCCTTGTTTTTCTTTCTTTTTCACCCTCTATTTATGGCCCCTTTTACTACCATTATCTCAACAACAAGTAAGACATTATAATTATACTAACCTTACTTAATCCCAACGTACCATTATGGAGCAATGATGATTTATTAAGTTAGTATTTTTTTCTACTATTACCGCCCATCTTTAAGTATCAAATTGACCTTGGTTAACCAACATTAACCTCACCACATCTTCTTGCTCTCTTTTCACCTCTTACCTTTCTAACCCTTCCCATTTTTAATTTACTAAACAATAACCATTACTTGAATTGAAAACCTACATATGTTAATAACTTCTATTATCCATTTATCAATGTCACAATGCCACATTTAAAATTGAAATGTTTAATTCCTTCACATCGACAAATTGTTTGGATTCTTTATGTTCCAATTAGTTACATGAGGTCCTTCTTAACGTTCTTTTAATATTTCTTTATACAATCCTATCATCAACACCGCCCCCCCACCCCCCCTTTTTGATTGTTGCATTAACTAGATTTTAAGTATGCCAAAGAAAACACACAACCATGCCACAACTTCCCCATTCAATCTAGTCCCTTCAAAACCCTAAAACGACCTCTATTTCTTACAAGTCATTTGAACTCCCCTTTTGTATTTCCGTTTCACCTTCCCCATTTCAAAAGCTTTTTTTAAAAATCATTATTCACCTCCTCCTTCTAATTTCTAGTGACCTCTTTCATCAAAGATAATCTTTGAATAATGCCATCACCTCCCTTGCCTCCCACTCATGCTTCCACCTCCTTTTCTCATGTATCTTTCCTTGAGTTCACCTTGAAGGTCTCATTTTTTATGAATGAATAGTCACCTCCCATTTGTTTTTTGGTGATGTACCTAATTCCCCTTAAAATTGTGCCCAACTTTTCACATCGTGCTCCTACCTCCACCTCAAACTCATGAGGTGGAGGTATTTCAACATCTTCACAACCAAATGAAAAGTCAACAAAAAGAGTTGACCGATAAATCTCAACCTATTATAACAACCTAACCCCTTAATTTATACCTAAGAAGAATTTCTAAGAGTTGATAGTCTCCAACTATTTCTTTTACTCAATAAGTCAACCAATCCAAGGCAAGACAAAGTGACCTTACCCTTTCTAGGCTAATCAACCCACTTTCTCCCATCCTTTCTAAGCCACCATTCTTTAGAATCTAAGGTAATTAAGACTTTATCTTAACCCCTTTAGATCATGATTTCCTTCCCCTCCCCAAAATTCCTATCCTTTTTAACCTATTCCTTATTTTACTTAAACCCCTCTCCCCACCTATAACAATCCCACAAAATGGGTCATTTTCTTAGCAAAATTGGGCTAGGCTGATTTCTACCCAATAAACACCTCACAAATAAGTGATTTGCACAAGCAAGACAAGGCAAATGATTAATGACAATGAAATCAATTTTGTGTTAGGAACTTACTTTGGATTCATCACATTTGCATGACTCAAAGTTGAAAGCAAGCCACCACCTTCTTCCCTATGGTGTAATATTTAAAACCTTGTTCTAAAAACTATTTTGAAGTGACTTTTTGTTCCCCAAAGGAGTTTTGAAATTCTCAAATTTTGAGTCTCACAAGTTTGTGAGCTCTTTAACTTTTTCAAGTGAGTTCCAATGGAGAAGCTTCCAACTTCAAAGTTGTAACCCTTAACAAGATCTTTTCAAAATTATGTTACATGCTTTCGTCAAAGGTCATTTGACTTTATTTCTTGTGTTTTATTAGTTAGGAGTCAAATTGTTGGTTTGATTTTTGACCCTTCTTTTGACCATAATTCCTTACATTTTAGTTCCAAATGGAAAATGTGAGTTCATTTTCAAAATCTAAATTTAAAAAACTTTCCAATGGTACAAATCACTTTTGGATTACACAAGGTTTACCTTTTCCATTTTTGTTCCAAAGTTTTAAAACATTTCAAAACTCTCAACTTCCAAAGTGAAAATTCATCCCAATTTTTTTAATAATTTTTCATTTTCACTTTCTCAATATTTTAAGTCTCTTTATTGCCTTAACTTGTTTTCAGCCCATTTCTTCTTTGCCTTGACCTAGCTTGACTCGCAAGATTTTAAGTTTTTTTCTTGCATTAACTTGTTTTCAGCCCATTTTTTCTTTGCCTCACCCTACCTTGAGCCACAAGACATAACAAACAAAGCTATGTTGTACGATTTTGCACATGATCATGTAAGACACAAGAAAACAAGCTTAAAAAATGTGTCAAAAAAAAACTTATTGAGAAAGAGATATTTAACATCTCTCTTTCACCCACATTGAGGTCCCACTTTTGTCCTATGCTTAGGCACATGTCCCATGCTACCTAGCTATATTAATTGTAGCTATTGTACTAGCCAATCACAGTTGGTATCGTAACACATACAAGGAGCATTTACTTAACAATTTGAAGTTCATACACCAGCGAACTTTTTTATTAAAAAAACAGAAGTAATTTGGGTTGACTTAGAAAAATGTAGTTGTAGATGCATTCATCTGCCTTTTCGTTTACCAAATGCACAAAAATATTTGTCCTTTCACCTTTCCTCAATTGACATACACACAGACACACTACAAAATGCCCATTCAAAGGTTCAGCTACTTGAGGGTGCCTCGTCTCCCCCTCAACTGATTCTTCACACAGCTAGTTGTCTTTAAATAAAGCAAAATTCCACCAGATCTTTACACCAAGTGAAGACTCTAAGAACCTATAAGAGGGCTGTTATGGGAATTCGGGTACTTGCATTTGGGTCCCCCCACATTAGGGGCGAACAGGCCCTCCATCCTTATCCTACACATAATTCAAAACAAACATAAAGAACAAGAGTTGGATTAAAAAAAAAGGTAAACCCAAAATTCACTAGCCTTCAGGCTTGGGCAATTGCATGCAATTTTTGCATTAAAATTTTCTGTGCTACCTAGATACCATCGGGTACCATGGGGCAAAACAAATGACGAGGCGGGGGGAAGGGGGGGGTGGTGTTTGAAAATGTAATGCGCACTGAGGTGGGTGTTATATTTTTTTTAAAAGCCTGTCACCATAGTATGTTGCTTGGTAACCATACCTGCAACAAAAATATTAAAATAATAATAATAATTGTGTAAGTAGGTAGCAAATATATAGGTGGATAGGTGAGAAAATAGGTGTCTACTCGGTCTGTGGATGGTTTATACATTGGTAAGGGCTGTGTTCTTACTACCTACAGGTAGTTAAATAAAAAAAGTAACTGAGGTAATCACCATGGTTAACTACGGAACTGGAATCTAACAGAAAGCTGTTTCCTGACGCCCCCACTACCATCCATCACTCATGCTGCACTGGTGGACGTGGTTTACTCTGGGCCCATCTCGTTCACTGTGGCCTTTTATAAAAAGGAATTATTGACGAAGTTTCGCCAAACTTGTCGAAAATGAAGTGATTTTGAGAGTTTTCAATCGCCAGAAGTGAGGGGGGGGGGGGGGGGGGGGGGGGGGGGGGGGGGGAAAGGAAAGGGGGCAACAAAGAAGAGGTTTAAGGTTTTGGTTTTGT